>JGI994J12354_10003300_pt1 | contig 15159 bp, 14 predicted proteins | sample IntmicLarv3ML3BL_FD_12354 | JGI IMG/M metagenome (IMG submission 12354)
CATGCCGGCGCAGCAGCAACACCTCAGCGGCGGCTCCGCCGCCCTCCTTGACGCCGTAAAGACGAGCCGGAAGCACCCTTGTGTCGTTGAGCACAAGACAGTCTCCGGCCCGCAGGTAGTTTTTCAGGTTATAGAAATGGTCGTGAGCCGGCCCGCCGCCCGCCCTGGGCAGCACCATGAGGCGCGAACCGTCCCGGCGCTCCAGGGGGGTTTGGGCGATGAGGTGCTCGGGCAGATGATAGCTAAAGTCGCTGGTTTTCATAATCCCCCTCAATTGATATATCCCACCGTGATGCCGGTGTAGTAGAAGGACAAAATCTGGTCGTAGGTGTACCCCAGCTCGGCCATGGCGTGGGCGCCCCACTGGCTCATGCCGATGTTGTGGCCGGCGCCGGTGCCCGAGATGGTGTAGACGCCACTCGAAGACGATTCCAGCTTCATGCTCTCAACGCCGCCGGCCGTGAGGACGCGCAGGTTATCGTTGCTCACAGCCACCTGCTGGGCCAGGCCGTCGCCGCCGATGGCGTAGGTGCTCTGCACGCTGCGGGAGGTCGACTGGCCGTTGATGCTGAAGGTGGCGCCGCCGCTGACAGTGTAGCGATGGCTGTTGACCTTCATATTGCTGGCCGTCAGGCTGCTGTTCAATATGGTGCGGGCCTCGTCGCCCTTGAAGCGCAGGATGTTGCCGCCCTGCTCCACCGCGGCCAGCTCGATGGCATTGCCCACAGCGCTGTAGCGGCTGACATAGAGGTCGGTGATGCTGCGGCTGGTGCGACCCTTGGCCTGCAAAATCTTGGTGACATCGCTGAGGTTGATGGTAAAGCTGTAGGGGTTACGAATGACCAGGTACTTGTCCTCCACCGCCCGCAGATAGGGGATTTGGTGGTTCCAGATGTTCTCCACATCCTCGGTATAGCCGCCACTGGTCGAGTGATAGTAGGCCTGGATAATCTCGCCGCCGTAGGTGGCATAGATGCCGTAGGTCTCCTCCACGGCGCGGTTTGAAAGCTCGGTGGCGCGGCTGATGCCGTGGTAGACCTGACAATCGGTGGTGGGGCACATGTCAAAGCCCATGGAGCGGTGCTTTCGCTGCTCAAGGCAGCCCACGGCATAGCACTTGGCGGCCACGGCCTGCACCTTCTGGGCCTCGATGGGCCAGACAGGCGAGACCTCGTAGGGCACCACGCCCTTGATGTAGTCGTTCATGGAGACAACATTGACCACCGTCATATCGTTGCCGTTGAGACGGCTCATGTCGAAGCCGCCCAGATATTGATAACTCTGGAACCAGGTGCTTTCGCCCAGAGGCATCATGCCCAGGCCGGAGCCGCCCATATCCAGCTGGAAGAGAATCCTGTCGGTGCCGAGGATTGTCACGGTATAGGCCGTGCGGCTCTCCCCCACCACGCTGAGAGAATAACCGGTGGCGTTTTGGGCCTCACTCATGGCAGCCTGAGCCCTGTCGGTCGACAGATGCTCACCGATACGCAGGCGGTATCCGCCGCCCACGTAGGCCGGGAAGGCCTTGAGCCCCAAGCTGTTGACCCAGGCCACAGCGTCCATGACCTCGGTGTAGGAGGTGTAGCCCTGGCTGGCCTCCAAGTGATAGCAGCCGATGGAATAGGTGTAATCGGAGGGCTGCTGATCGAAGTAATCGTACTTGTCGTCGGCGGCGCTGACCACCTTCATCCACATAGGCCTGTTTTTGAGGATGGCGATTTTGCGCTCCTCGGTGCTGAAGAGGTTATAGAAATTGCGGGCGTCGTCGAAATACCCGAAGCTGTTGCCATAGGTGCTGTTGCCCCGGTCGTTGATGAATTTGGCCGCCGGCACGGCATCCATATTATAGGCCAGGCCGATGCGCAGAGGCGTCTGGTCGTATGTGGCGGCCTTGGCCTCTTGCACCGGCAGCAGGGCCAGAACAACGCCGAAGCATATAAGGAGGGCTGCAAGTTTTTTCATAGGGTTACCACCTGGGGTATAATTTGATTAATAAAGGGTTTTCGGAACGGTTTTCTATGCTCTAGGGAAAAAAGCTTTCCGATAGCCCTGCGCGCGAGATATACAATCTATAGTATTGTATCGTATTTTTCGACATTTTTCAAGTGCAAATCTGGTGCTGACCCCATGGAAAAAGGCGGCCAAATCTTGGCCGCCTTTGGGATGATATGGATTACTTGCACACCACGCGGTGGAAGGTCTTCTTCCCTTTCTTAATCAGTAGACCGGCGGCCACCTCGCTCTCGGTGAAGGTTTTGCCGAAGTCGTCGACCTTTTGCTCGTCTACCAGAATGCCTCCCTGCTGAATGAGCCGCCGCGCCTCTCCGTTGGAGGGGGCCAGGCCCGATTTAGTCAGCAGCGCGATGATGCCGATGGCACCGGCCTCGAAATCCCCGGCCTCAAGCTCGGTAGTGGGCACATGGTCGAGGCTGCCGCCATCGCTGAACAGGCCAGCGCTGGCCGCCTTGGCCTTCTGGGCCTCCTCAGCGCCGTGAACCATGGTGGTGATCTCGACGGCCAGGCGCTCCTTAACCGCGTTGAGGGCGCTGCCCTCCAGGGCCTCCATCTCGGCAATCTCCTCAAGGGGCACAAAGGTCAGCAGCTTCATGCAGCGGATGACGTCGGCGTCGGCCACGTTGCGCCAGTACTGGAAGAAGTCGTAGGGGCTCGTCTTGTTGGGGTCGAGCCAAACAGCACCGCGCTGGGTTTTGCCCATCTTGATGCCCTCAGAGGTAGTGAGCAGCGTGAAGGTCATGCCGAAGGCCGGCTTTTGCTCGACCCGGCGGATGAGGTCGGCCCCGGCGATGATGTTGCTCCACTGGTCGTTGCCGCCCAGCTGCATGGAGCAGCCATGCTCGCGGAAGAGCACCAGGAAGTCGTAGCTTTGCATGAGCATGTAGTTGAACTCAAGGAAGCTCAAGCCCGCCTCCATGCGGGATTTAAAGCACTCGGCGGTCAGCATCCGATTGACCGAGAAATGGACGCCCACGTTGCGCAGAAATTCAACATAATTGAGGTTCAGCAGCCAGTCGGCGTTGTTGAGCATGAGGGCCTTGCCCTCGGAGAAGTCGAGCATGGTGCTCATCTGCTTTTTGAAGCAATCGGCGTTTTTTTGAATAATTTCCTGAGTCATCATGCTGCGCATATCGGTGCGGCCCGAGGGGTCGCCCACCATGGTGGTGCCGCCGCCCAGCAGGGCGATAGGCCGGTGCCCGGCCATCTGGAAGCGCTTCATGATGATGAGCTGCAGAAAATGACCGATGTGCAGGCTGTCCGCCGTGGGGTCGAAGCCGATGTAGAAGGTGACCTTCTCCTTCTCCAACACCTCGCGAATCTCGTCCTCATGGGTCGTCTGGGCAATCAGCCCCCGCGCTTGCAGTTCGTCAAACAGTTTCATAATACTCCTCCGTTTATGCTTTAATTATAGATTGATAAGTGACAGGCCGTGGGGCGCTGCCCCACACCCCGGTTAAGAAACTTTTTGAGAAAAGTTTCTTAACAATCTTCAAAAACTTCCGCGCAATTGTGTTGCACACAATTGCAGAATTATTAATTCCAAAAATCGTGTGTAACACGATTTTTAATTGAAAGCTTTTGGGGATTCTTAAGGGTGTTTTTTCAAGCAATTGCATGCAATACAATTGCTGCGACACCCCTTAAGCTGCCGGAGGCGAACTGTCGGCAATGCAACAAAAAAGTCCTCTGTGTCTGAGCAGACACAGAGGACGGCAATGCCGTGGTACCACCTCGGTTCGCGGCGCTGGGCGCCGCCTCACACGCGCTGTAACAGGCGCACCTGGGGCTGCTTACCGGCGGATGCTTTCCGCTTTCGGGGCCCGGCTCGCAAGGGTATTTCACACACTGCCCTCTACCCACTTTCACCATCCGTGGGCTCTCTGGAGAGAGGCTGGCACGCTACTTCTCTTGGTCATAGCCATTTTCATCAATTATCGTGTATTATAGGTGCTCACAGGCCGCTTGTCAAGCCTTTTTGGCCTTTTCGGATGAATCGAGCAGCTGGCCGGCGCTCTTTAATGTCGCCTCGCTGATGTGCACACCGGCGGTGAGCCGTGCCAGCTCGCGGATGCGGCCCTCGCGGCCCAAAAGCTCAACCCGGGTGAAGGTGCGGCCCTCGGCACTCTGCTTTTCAATATGATATTGATAATCGGCCATGCTGGCGATTTGGGGTAAGTGCGTGACGCACAGCACCTGCCGCTGCCCGGCGATGGCGTACAGCTTATCGCCCACGTGGCTGGCGGCGCGGCCGCTGACGCCGGCGTCGACCTCGTCGAAGATAGCCGTCATGTGTTCCTCGCCACGGGAGAGCACCGTCTTGAGGGCCAGCATGATGCGGCTCAGCTCGCCGCCCGAGGCCACCTTGGAGAGCGGACGCAGCTCCTCGCCGCTGTTTGTGCTCAGCAGGAAGCGCACCGAATCCGTGCCCTTGCGGGTGAACTTGGCCTGGGATTCCCCCAAAGTGCTGATAATCTCCACCCGGAACCGAGCCGCCGGCATGTCGAGCATGTGCAGCTCGGCCTCGATATGCTCGCGCATGGCGTCACCGGCCAGCTCTCGAGCATCGTGAAGCGCCCGGGCCGACTCGGCCACCTGGGCCCGCAGGGCGGTGTATTGTGCGTTCAAATCCTCCAGGCTTTGCTCCACATCGGCCAAGCTGTCGAGCTCCTGGGCGACGGTGTCCCGGGTCTCGGGCAGGGCGTCAGCCTCCACGCCGTGGCGCTTGCACAGACGGGCCATGAGCTCGAGGCGGCTCTCGGTCTCCTCCAAGAGGGTGGACGAAAAGTCCAATTCGAGCAACATTCCGCTCAGCTCGGCGGAGATTTCGGCGGCAAGGCCGGAAGCTTCACACAGCTTGAGGGCAAAGGGTTCCAGGGCGCCATCCAGCCTTTGGCCAGCCCTGAGCTGCTTCTCCCCCTCCTGCATCCGGGCGATGGCCCCCGGCTCGTCCTCCGAGCCATCGAGGGCGGCCAGGGTCTGAGCTAAGATGACGGCCAGGCGCTCGCCGTGGATGAGCCTCGCCCGGCGGTCGGTGAGGGTCTGATGCTCCCCCCCCTTGATATCTGCGGCATCGAGCTCCTCAAGCTGACCGATGAGGCGGGCCCGCAGGCGCTCCTTCTCGGCGGATGACATGGACAGAGCGCGGATTTTCCGATTGAGGGCCAGTAAATCGTCATAGAGGCCCTCGTAGGCCGATAATGGGCCTTCCAGACGGCCAAAGGCATCCAAATCGTCCACGTGCAGAGCCTCGTTGAGCAAATGCTGGCCGTCGTGCTGGCCATGGATGCTGACCAGCATGGCGCCCAGGGCCCGCAGCTCGGCCAGGCTGGCCGGACGTCCGTTGATTTTACAGGTATTGCGGCCATCGCCGTGGATTTCCCGGCGCACCACAAGCTCACCCTCAGGGTTGATACCCTGACCCTCGAGCCAGCGCAGGCACTGGGGCGACAGCGCTTCGAAGACGGCCGACACGGTGGCACGGCTCTCCCCCGTTCGGATGATTTCACGGCTCACACGCCCGCCCATGATGGCGCCCAGCGCGTCGATGATGATGGATTTGCCCGCTCCGGTCTCTCCGGACAACACATTAAAGCCGCCATGGAAGGTGATGTCGGCTTGTTCGATGACGGCGATGTTTTCGATAAAAAGCGCTTTGAGCATGGGTTATGCCAGCATTTCGGTGACCAGGATGTGGAATTTCTCGGCGTCCTCCACGTCCCGCAGGGCGATGAAGATGGTATCGTCCCCGGCCAGGGTGCCCACAATGTCGCTGATTTTCATGGCGTCGATGGCCGCGCCGGCGGCGTTGCCCATGCCCACCAGCGTGCGCACCACCACAAAGTTCTGCGCCCGGTCCACCTTGATGACGCACTCGCGGAAAATGTTGCGCAGCCGCGGCATATGCACCGAATCGCTGCCCAAATCGGGGGTCGAATACTTATATCCGCCACCCAGTGATGCTACTTTGATAAGACGAAGCTCCTTGATATCCCTGGAAATGGTGGCCTGTGTCGTGTTGAAGCCGACGTCGCGCAAGCGGCCCGAAAGCTCCTCCTGAGTCTTGACCTCGTGCCGTCCAATGATGTCCACAATGGCGGCTTGACGCTGAAATTTCATGGGGGATGCTCCTCACTCTATGTTATTTTTCATGACTTCAAATGGATAGCTTGGCCCTGATGCGCTGGTAAAAGCCGATGTTTTTTAGGCGGATGAGGGATACGCTTTGGGGCGCGCGGACGATGTGCACCCGCTGGCCGGCCCGAAGCCTTTGTGCCTCGAAGCCGTCGGGCGAGAGGTAGATTTCCTGCTGGCCGTAGAGGGGTTCGATGATGATTTCGCTGGCCAAATCGACCACAAAGGGCCGCACGGTGAGGGTGATGGGAAAGAGGGGCGTCACAGCGATGCACGGGCTCGATGGCGCCAGAATGGGCCCTCCGGCGGCCAGAGAGTAGGCCGTCGAGCCGGTGGGCGTCGAGACGATAACGCCGTCCCCGCTGTAGGTGACCGTCTCCTCGTCCCCCACCCGCACGGTGAGGCGGATGACCTTGGACGAGAGGCCCTTGCTGACCACCGCCTCGTTGAGCACCGTCGTCTTGAAAGCGGTGGTGCCGTCGGCATCGATGATGGAAACTGACAGCATGGCACGGGTATCCAGTGTAAAGTCATTATCCTTTACACGGCTGATGAGATGGGCCTCACCCACCTCGACCTCGCTCATAAAACCCAAAGTGCCCATATTGACACCCAGAATGGGCCTTCCGGCCTCGGCGGCCCAGGCGGCCACATTGAGGATGCTGCCGTCGCCGCCGATGACCATGACGAAGGAGCATTGCTCCATGGCGTCCCGGGGCTCCATCACCGCTAGGCCGGCGGCTTGAAGGGCCGGGGCGTCGGGCAGCTCCAACGCCGTATAGGAGTTGACAATGCAGGAAAAACCATCGCCCAGCAGGCGTTTAATGAGGGTGGCCGTGGTGTGCAGCCCCACATCTTTGGTGGGGTTAGGCATGAGGAAAATCCGGTTCACAGGGCCTCCTTAATCCGCGCCGACAGCCTGGTGGGGTCGTGTAGGGTCTCTCCGCTGAACAGGTGGAGCAGGTATTCGCGGTTTCCATCGCCGCCGGTTACGGGAGATGTGATAATATCAAGAACTGTAAAGCCGATTAGCTTTGCAGCGAAAATGACCTTTTCGATGGCCTCGAGGCGGGCCTTTGCATCCTTGACGATGCCGCCCTTGCCCACCCGATGGGGCCCGACCTCGAACTGTGGCTTGATGAGCACCACGGCCTCACCCCCCGACCACAGCAAGTCATGGATGGCCGGCAGCACGAGGGCCAGCGAGATAAAGGAGACATCGCACACGGCCAGCTGGGCCGGCACACCGAAGGCCTCTGGGGTGAGGACGCGGATGTCGGTCTGTTCGAGAATGGTGACACGGCTGTCCTGCCGCAGGGTATCGCTGAGCTGACCGCGGCCCACATCAACGGCCACCACCATGCGCGCCCCGCGCTGGAGCAGGCAGTCGGTGAATCCGCCGGTGGAAGCCCCCACGTCGAGGCACAGCTTGCCCATGGGGTCGACGCCGAAGGCATCGAGGGCGGCTTCCAGCTTGAGGCCGCCCCGGCCCACGAAGGCGAGGGGGTCGCGGGCCTCCAACCGGTCGCTCTCAGCGCACAGATGGGCCGGTTTGGTCACCACCTGGCCGTTGACGGTGGCGCCGCCTACCTTGATGATGGCGACCGCCCGCTGGCGGCTGAGCGCCAGCCCTCGGGCAACCAAGGCCTGGTCGAGGCGCTCTCTATCGTCCACGATGAAGCTCCGTTCCGGCCTCAAGGACGGCCTGAGCGTCGATGTTACAGTCTCTGTAAAGCTCTTTCACTTTACCCTCCGGAACCAGACCGTCCCCCAAATTAAGCAGCTTCATTCGGGCCGGGATACCGGCCTCTTCAAGGGCGGCGGCCACCTTTTGCCCGTAGCCGCCTTGGGCGATGCCGTCCTCGACCACGATGAGTCGGCCTGTGCGGCCCACCGAGCATAAAACCGCCTCGGGCACCGGGCCATCCAGGCGATTGACCTTGACCACGGCGGCGGAAATGCCGCCTTCGGCCAGGAGGCGCGCGCCTTCCAGTGCCTCATGAATCATGATACCCAGTGAAACCACGGTGACATCGCCGCCGTCCTCCATGAGCACGGCGGCGTTCTCCATGGTGCTGCCGCGCCACGGGCCCTCACCACCCCTGGGATAGCGGATGGCCGCAGGACTCTCCCCCGCCAAGGCGAGGCCGAGGGCACACTCAAGCTCAGCAAAGGAAGACGGCGCGTAGAGGGCCAGGCCCGGAATGCTGAGCAAGTAGACGATGTCGAAGGCGCCCTGATGGGTCGCGCCGTCGGCCCCCACCAGGCCGGCGCGGTCGACGGCCAACACCACAGGCAGACCGCCGATGGCCACGTCGTGGATGAGCTGGTCATAGCCACGCTGCAAAAAGGTAGAATAGATGGCGCACACCGGGCGCTGTCCGCCGGCGGCCAGACCGGCCGCCATGGCCACGGCGTGGCCCTCGGCAATGCCCACATCGAAGAAGCGGCCCGGAAACTGCCGAGCGAAATCTTCTAAGCCAGTGTTGCTGCCCATGGCCGCCGTGATGGCGCAAACCCGGCCATCGGCCTCGGCCAGAGCGGTGACGGTGCGGCCAAAGGCCTGAGAGAAGGTATCGTCCACAGGGGTCTCGGGGCCCGAGATGACATCGAAGGCCGACACGCCGTGATAGGCGCCGGGGCTCTTTTCTGAAGGGTAGTAGCCCTTACCCTTGGTGGTTTTCAGGTGGACAACCACCGGGCCGCCCAGGCTGGCGGCCTCGCGCAGCAGGCTCTCGACGGCCCCGGTGTCGTGGCCGTCGGCGGGGCCCAGATAGCGGAAGCCCATAATCTCGAAGACGCTCTCCTTGAGCAGGGCGGTGCGCAGCCGGGCCTTGAGGTTGGAGATGAGGCGAATAATCCGCTCTCCCCCGCGAAAGCGGCGAAAAAAACGCTTGGCGCGGGCTTTCATCTTGAAATACCGAGGCTTGAGGCGGATGCGGGCCAGGCGGTTGGCCAAAGCCCCCACATTGCGGCTGATGGACATCTCATTGTCGTTGAAGAGCACGATGAGGGGCTCGCCGGCCTGGCCTGCGTCGTTGAGGGCCTCGTAGGCCATGCCGCCCGTCAGGGCGCCGTCCCCCACCACACACACCACACGNCCCGACTCGCCCCGCAGGCGCTTGGCCCGGGCCAGGCCGAGGCCCACCGACACGGCGTTGGAGGCGTGGCCCGACACAAAGCTGTCGTGCGCGCTCTCCCGGGGCCGTAGAAATCCGCTGATACCACCGTGCTGCCGCAGGGTGGTGAAGCCATCCCGGCGGCCTGTGAACAGCTTGTGGACATAGCACTGGTGGCCCACGTCGAAGAGGATGGGGTCTGTGGGACTCTCAAAAACCCGGTGGAGGGCCACGGTCAGCTCGACAACCCCCAGATTGGAGGCCAGATGCCCCCCGGTTTTGGAAATGTGCTCAATGAGAAACTCCCGAACCTCGGCGCACAGGTCGGGCAGGTCTCCCGCTGGCACGGCCTTGAGGTCGGCAGGGCTATTGATATGGTTCAAAAGGGAATATTCATGCATGAAGGGTTCTCCAGTGTGGAAGGCGGATACCTAACGCTCCCGCTCGACGAGGCCGTCGCATAGGGCGCGCAGCATGGGCGATTCCGGCAGGGCCTTGAGGGCCTCGCGGGCCTCGTTCATGAGATCTTGGGCCATCCGGCGGCATTTTTCCGGGCCGTAGAGGGTGACAAAGGTGCGCTTGTCTTGGGCGTGATCGCTGCCCACCGGCTTGCCCAGGAGGGCGGTGTCCCCGGCCTCGTCCAGCAGGTCGTCGGTCAGCTGGAAGGCGGTGCCAAGGGCCGCGGCGAAGGCTTCGGCGGCCTGGATGCGGCGCTCCCCTGCCCCGGCCAGCAGGGCGCCACCCACGCAGGCAGCCCGAAAGAGGGCCCCGGTTTTGAGGCTGACCATGGTGCTGTGGGCCTGATGGGGCACATCCGGCTGACCTTCCAGCGCCAGGTCGATGACCTGGCCGCCAATCATGCCGTAGACTCCACTGCACCGAGCAACAAAGCTTGCGGCGCGGAGCGTCCTGGCCGGGGCGACAGCGCCGTCCAGAGTCATGAGCTCGAAGGCCCGGTTGAGCAGGGCATCCCCGGCCAGCAGCGCGGTGGCCTCGCCGAAGGCCTTGTGGCAGGAGGGCCGGCCACGGCGCAGGTCGTCGTCATCCATGCAGGGCAAATCGTCGTGGATGAGGGAGTAGGTGTGAATCATCTCAAGAGCACAGGCGAAGGGCAGGGCCATCTGGGCCTCCCCGCCGCCGAGAAGGGTGAAGAATTCCAACAGCAGGGCGGGCCGCAGGCGCTTTCCGCCGGCGAGAAGGCTATACCGGGCGGCCTCGAAAATTTCGGCCTGGAGGCACTGTTCGTCTGGCATAAAGCGGCTGAGAGCCGGCTCGACGAGGTCGATATAGTCCTCTAAGGTGGTCATGGCCGCTCCCCCTGGAAATCCGAGGCCTTGGGGCCGTCCTCGGTGCGCACCAGCACCTTGAGCTGCTGCTCAGCTTTGTCCAGAGCGGTGCCGCATTTGCGGATGAGGGCGGTGCCCTCCTCGAAGAGGGACAGACTTTTATCCAGAGGGGCGTCACCCTTCTCAAGGGCGGTGACGATTTCCTCAAGCCGCTTCATGGCGGTTTCAAAGACGAATTTTTCAGCCATTTTTCTTTTTCCTTTCAGTTTGCTCCACCAGGGCCTCGGCGGTGCCGTCGCTCAGCTTGAGGGAAATACGGTCACCCGGTGAGAGCTCCTTGACGCTTTTCACCAGCTTGCCCTCCCGGCTGACCATGCTGTAGCCGCGGCTCAGCACCTTAAGGGGCGAGATGGCATCCAAAGTGGCGGCCAGGGTGAGAAATCTGCGGCGTGCTCCCTCGACGCGGCGCGACTGGGCGCTTTCCAGCTGGGCGGTGAGCAGGCCGAGGAGCATCCGGCGCTCCTCGATATAGCCGTAGGGGCTGCGCATAACATTGCGGTCGGCGGCGGCACTCAGGCGAGCCCGAGCGGCGTCCAGCTTGCCGGACATGAGTCGGGTAAGCAGCGCCTGGGCGTTGCCAAGCTGCACCAGAACCTGACGGCCGTCCCGGACAGCCAACTCGGCGGCGTTGGAGGGCGTGGCCGCCCGGACATCGGCCGCGAAGTCGGCGATAGTGACATCGGGCTCGTGCCCCACTGCCGAGATGACCGGGATATCGCTGCGGAAGATGGCCCGGGCCACCGGCTCCTCGTTGAAGGCCCATAAATCCTCAATGGAACCGCCGCCCCGGCCTGTGATGATGAGGTCGGCCAGCCGGTGGGTGTTGACATAATCGAGCATGTCGGCAATCTCGAGGGCCGAGCCCTCCCCTTGCACCTTGACCGGGCAGACGAGGACTTTTGCCAGAGGGAAACGCCCGCGCAGCACGCGAATCATATCCTGCACGGCGGCCCCGGTGGGGGATGTGATGAGGGCCACCCGCCTCGGGTAGCGCGGCAGGGGTTTTTTGTGGGCGGTGTCGAAGATGCCCTCCTGCCGCAGGCGCTCCTTGAGCTGCTCGAAGGCTACGAAGAGGGCGCCTACGCCCTCAGGCTGTATGTCGGAGGCATAAATCTGGTACTGTCCGCTTTTGACAAAGAGGCCGATGCGGCCATAGAGCACCACCTTCATGCCGCTCTCGAGCCGGAAGCGCAGCTTGGCGGCCTCACGGCTGAACATGACGCAGGGGATGACGGCGCCCTCATCCTTGAGGGTGAAATAGTGGTGCCCCGAGCTGTGTAGCTTGTAGTTGCTCACCTCGCCCCGCACGACCACCTGGCTGAGGACGGCGTCGCCCTCGAGCAAGGTTTTGATGTAGCCGGTGAGGGCGGTGACCGTCATGGGCTCGAGTCCCATGGCGCTACTCGGCAGGCGGCACCTCGGCCTTGATGAAGCTGGCCAAAATGCCGTTGACAAACTGGGAGGCCTCCTCGCTGTCGTAGCGCTTGCACAGCTCGACAGCCTCGTTGACCGAGGCCTTCATGGGGATATCCAGGTACTTGATTTCCAGCATGGAAAGCCGCAGCAGGCACTTGGAGACCCGGGATATGCGGCTCAGGTTCCAGCCCACCGAGTAGGTGGTGATATAACCGTCCAGCTCCTCCTGCCGCTCGACGGCGCCCGTAATGGCATCGCGGACATAGGGTTCCTGCTTTTCGTCGGGCAGGCGGCCATAGAGGGCGTACTCCTCCCGCAGGGCGGCGAAGCTCTCACCCGTCAGGTAATCGCCCAACAGGGCGTCGGCCTCCTGGCCGCCGAAATCCTGCTGGAAAATCATATGTAAAACCAGCTCTCTGGCTTCTCTTCTGGTCATCGGCTTGCTCATAGGCAAAATCTCTCCCCGGCTGTGTTGTGTCGAATATCGAGCTCCCCCATCGAGCTGAGGAGACACATTTTCATTATACACAATTTTGCATAAAAAAGAAAGTTTTTTAGCGCGTCGGCGCTAAAAAACTTTCCCTTGTGTTTGCCAGCCCAAAGACGCTCAGGCCGTCTCGATGATCTTGATCTGCTCGGCGCTCACCGTTGCCTCGCCGAGCACGATGTCGCGGATTTTGGCCACGTCGGTGGCGGCCAGGCCGGCCACGGTTTTGGAGACAATGACATGGATGCTGTCTCCGCCGATGAAGACGACGCAGTCCTGGTAGCCCTTGGCCTTGACAAGGCTCTCGATGCTCGATTCCATCTGGGCGTTGGCCGCCAGCAGCTCGATGCCCATGCCGGCCGCCGCCCGGGCCTCGTCCTCGGCGCTGTCGCTCTCCAAGGTGGTGTTGAGGATGCTCACCGCCTCGTCCCGCGCCCGCTGGCGGGAGAGCCGTGCTTCGGCGAAATAGTCCTCGGCCACCGCCGCCGAGTCGGCGCTCTCCTGGGCCTCCAGAACGCCGATGGCTCCCTCGGGGCTCGTACTGTCCACCAGCACCGACTGTCCGATAAGCTTGCCGTCCACCGGGGTTTCCACTCCGGCAGCCACCGCCGCTGTGTCGGGCTCGGTTTTGGAATAGCTCCAGTTGAGATAGACGGCGACGCACAGCATGAGGGCGATGACCGAGTAGATGGCCCCTCTTTTTTTGAATCCCATAATTGCCTCCTATTGCTTCATTTTTGTCACGACGATGTGGTCGGCGCTCACCCCGGTGAGGGCCTTGAGGATTTGGGTCAGGGCCAGCTGAACCTTGGGGCTATCGCCCCCCTGACAGATGACGACGGCCCCCATGAACTCGGGGCTGAGCACCTTGCGCACCACGGCGGTCTGCCCTCCGCCCCCTGAGAGGGTGACCAGCTGAACCTGGGTGCTGCCTGCCTGACCGCTCTGGTTGTAGGCGTAGACCTGCTCGTAGCCGCTCCGGATGGTGAGCAGCACCTTGGCCTCGCCCACCCCGGCCACCTCCCGGATGGCCTCGGTGATAGCGGCGGCCAGAGCGTCGGGACTATAGGCTTCCTCTTGGACGGGGGCCGGCAGCGGCTCGCTCTCGCCGCCCCAGGGCCAGAGGGCGAGCACCAGGCCGACGGCACAGACAGCGAGGATGTATTTATATTTATCGAGATTGGCCTTGAGATATTCCGAAATATTGAGCCCGTTGAGGTTTTTCACGGCGCGTCGTCCTCCATCCATACAATTTGCCCCGGCGTAATGCCGAAATCGGCGGCAATCCGGGCCGCCAGCCGGCTGCGGGCGTCCATATCAGCGGACTCGCACCGGAGGGCGATGCTCTCGATGACCAAGGTGCCGTTTTCATCGAGGCGGCACTGCACAGCAGGGATGCAAGAGATGCTCTCGGCCCCCGCAATGTCCGAAATATGGCTCTCGAGCTGGCGGGCGATGGCTTCCAGCCGGGTTTCCCCGTGGCCCGCAAGGGCCAGCTGGATTTGGCGCTCGACCTCTGCACGGCTCTGGGGCAGCAGGGTGAGGTCGGCCCCCTCCATGGGTGAGAGCACGATGAGCATCATGGCGCACACACAGCACAGGCGCACGCTCTCGCGCCGGGCGCCGCCTCCGGCCAGAGCCGTGGCGGCAGCACAGAGGATACCGCCGGCGAACAGGCGCACCATGAGGGTACGTAGGATGTCCATCATGAGTTGGCCACCACCATGCTGACCACAATGGAGACAAACTGCACGGCGCAGCAGGTGCCCAACAGCCCCAAAGCGATCCTGTAGGCCTGGGCCATGCCGTCGATGACCTTGGCCGCAGCGCCCCCGGCGAAGGAAGCAGAGAGGGCGGCCAGCAGCTTGAAGACCATCATGTGGCACAGAGTTCTCACAAAGGGTGTCAGGCAAATGGCGCATGCGCCCAGGAAGCCGAAGACCCCGATGCTCGAGCGCAGCAGGTTGGCTCCCGAAAGCAGCGTCTCGGACACCCCTGAGATGATGCCTCCCACAACCGGCACCGCCGATGAAATCGTTACTTGGGCCGTCCGGACGGCCACCACATCGGCGCTGCCCGAGATGACTCCCGACAGGGAGAGATATCCGGTGAAAACCATGAGAAACCCCCGAAAAAAGGTGGTGGACAGCCACTTGATGAATCCGGCCAAACGGGTCATCAGCCCATCCTCCGACAGGGCGCCCACCCCGCTCACCGTGATGTAGAGATAGAGGGCCGGGATGAACACCGCGCCTGCGGCCAGCAAAATGAGCCGCGAAAAGACCATGGTGGCCCCCGCCGCGGCCACGGCGGTGATGGGCCGGCCCGACAGGGCGGTGGCCACCCCGAAGGCCGGGATGAGGATGTCGCTGAAGGTGCCCATGCTCTCGATGGCGGCAGCGCACTGGGCGATGACGCTGCCGCTTTTCCCCAGGGCGATGACCAAAATGGCGCACACGGCCGTCAGGTCGACCGCCTTTTCGGACACCGGGAGGCCGGCGCTTTTGATGAATCCGGACGCCATGACCAGCAAGGCACACAGGGCCAGCAGGATAAAGCCCATGCCCATGGCATCCCGCAGGTGCTGCCGCACGAGGGTCATGGCTCGCTCCCCCAACCGCAGGGTGGCGGCCTCGGTGTCGAC
>JGI994J12354_10003301_pt1 | contig 15158 bp, 20 predicted proteins | sample IntmicLarv3ML3BL_FD_12354 | JGI IMG/M metagenome (IMG submission 12354)
GGAAGCAATAATTCACCTACATATATGGCTGCACAAGCTCTAATATGGGAAATATGTGCAGCCCCAGCACATGCCGGACCCTGGGTTGATGTAAGTAGCCTCAGTTCACCTACATTACTTGACCAAACTTATGCTGGAAATCAGGTTGTTCATTTTTTGAATAACAATGGTGTTATGTTTGCATATAACGCACTAAAGGACAAAGTGCTGAGTATGGCAAGGCAACCGTCTTTCACTACGCCACTATCTGGAACAGCACCACTACATACTATGAGTGGAAACACATTAGTTCTCACAGATACAAATAACGTAATTCAACACTACACATTTGTAAACACCGCAGACTTTACATTTTCTGTGTCCGGAAATCAGCTCACTATTATAAAAGTAAACCCATCAGCTAATATCAACAATGCTTTAATTCAAGTTGCAAATAATTATAATCCCGTAAACAATTCCAATACACTTGGAAACGGAAGTGTTATATATGCTTACCGCCCCAATATGCAAGCAAGAACTTTTGGCGTTGGAGACCCTGTGAATGCATTCTTCAGGTTAAGAAGCTTAACTGAAGGGCAAGTGCGTATAACTAAAACGGACGTTGTTACTGGAGCTTTATTGCCTAATGCAGTTTATGGTGTATACCGTACATCTGACGATAATTTAATGGATACGCTTACTACTAACGCATCAGGGCAAGCTTTAAGTATAGATATGTTGCCTGGCAACTATTATGTACAAGAGATTACACCGCCAGTTGGTTACCAGCTTGACACAACGCAACACCATTTAATTATAGTGGCTAATACAATTACAGATGTAAGCGTTACAGATGAAATAATTACCGGAAGAATTACTCTAGTAAAAACGAACATAGCTGGTAATAGGAATTTATCCGGTGCGGTTTATGGTATCTATCGTGCTTCTGACAACTCTCTTGTAGAAACAATAACATCAAATGCTAACGGTGCAATACAAAGTAGCTTACTTCCTTATGAACCATCAGGCTATTACTTGCAAGAAATAACTCCTCCACCACGTTACCTTGTAGACCCAACACAGTATCCGTTTATGATTAACACTCATCTAAGTATTACACCGCATGTGGTAGCAGACCAACACATTGTTGGCCGCATGGTTTTAGGCAATGTAACACAAACACCAACAAGAAGTGTGAGAACCGGAGTTTCTACTGTTCCATACACAGGAGTAGATGAACATGAGTAAGTACAATAGTGAGTTCGAAAGATACTTAGTTCAGGAGCTTGAAATACCATTAAACGCTATCGATACATATTCCAAAAACGAAATATTTGATAAAGTATTGTCTTATGAAGGACATGGTAATTATGCAGGAATAGCGATACGTAACTGGGTTAAAGCAATCTATGGAGTTGATTTAGAGGAAATGGCTATATATCAAGCGGAAGAATTGCTTCCTTCGATTGAACCATAAGAATTACTTGATACATCTCTCCATTGTTGATATACTAAAAATAGTTAAATAAAAAAAGAGGTGTATTATATGAAAAAAACTATGAGGTTCTTCCCATTTCTAATGGTAGTAATAATGCTCTTCACTGCGTGTAACACACACAAATTAGAGGGTACCTATGTTAGTGAGGACGAAAAAATCTCTTATGTCTTTCAAACAAATGGTACTGTAAGAGTCTTTGAATACAGTATTTTTTACGATGGGACTTATGAATATGATAAAGAACGTGATTTGTATGTTGTAGAAACGCACTTTGGTGCTTTTAATTTTCTCAATGAGATTCAATTAGATGGCGAAGATTTAATATTAACTTCAGCTGACCCAACTGATTCAAACACTATAAGACTAATTAGACAATAGAAATATATCCACTTCAAGCCACTACAAAACGTAGTGGCTTTTTTTGTACCCATTTTTAAGAAGAGGTAATGAATGAAAACAGCTATAAACAAAATGCACTCTCTTTACGGAACAAGTGAAGGAATTTGTAAAGAGTGTGCTAATTTTCGCCCAGTCAAGAAATATACAGTTGATGGTGCGTATGCAAAATGCAGTGCTTACGGCGTTGATAATACTGTTGAGACTGACTGGTTATTTGCAGCAGGGGCTTGTGGGTTTAAAGATAAAAACTTATTTGAACTTGACATAGCTCCTGTTATGCAATATGAAATGCTTGCTCATGAAGGTAAGCAACAAAAAATATTTTAGGAGTGAATTTCATGTCATTAAATATTACAGGAAAGTTCGTTAGCGTTTTTCAGGCTGAAGAAAAGCCTGAACGTGCAAAAAATACCGTCTTTGCCAATCTCTCTACATCAGAGAAAAAGGAAGACGGTACGTATGAGAATATGTACTGGAAAGCGAAGTTCGTTGGTAAAGCTTACGAAGCGGCTAAAGAACTTAAGGACGCTGATAAAGTAAATATTATAAGTGGACTCATAACAAACGAATACAACAAGAAAACAGAAAAGACTTGGGTAGAAGTAGTTGTCTTTGAGTTTGAAATGTCTGAAAAGAATTAGAGGCTTTCATCTTCTACTTGCTTTTCAATGTACCAAGCGTCGCCCTCACGCCACAATGCACGCTTACGTCTAACTAGTAACTCCTCATCAAATTCTTCTGTTACAACACGATAACGTAAGCCTTGTACACCAATTTCTTTGTTTGCGGCTTTCTCAGGTGTGCCTTGTTTATACACGAGGCATACCTTATCAGTTAATATACTAAAACTACTTACAATAAAATCACCGTTGCAAAACGTACCAGTAACAGTTATAGGGTGCTTTATTACTTTCATATTCTATGCTCCTTTGAAGTACCCTATCGGGTGTATAATGTTTTCCTCTTTGGCGTCTAAGTGGGCAAGTTCAGTATCAGTTAAAAGTAACGCACGTTGCACTATGGGGTTTCCATAACGTGAACGTAATACATCTACTGCCTTATCAAGTTGCTCAAGCTTTGCTTGTTTTTCAGCGTTCTGTTCCAAAGTTACTTGCTGAGGTAATTCCATTGGCACTAAGTTTCCGGCACGAATGCCTATGCTACGTAAAGGCTTTAATTTGTTAAGGTCATAGTTTGTCTTGAAAAGATAGAAAGCGTACTCAACAAGGTCATCTACAAGGTTAGTAGCAAACGGTAAAACTCTTTGCCTGGTAAAAGACTGCAATTCGTTATCCCTACACCATATCGATACAAGGGTAGCCGAAAAACCATTCTCTCTTAACCGCATTGCAACGCTTTCTGCCAATACGTACAACATTATGCGTACATCTTCATCAGTAGTAAGGTCTCTTATGCAGGTTGAGCTATTCCCTATACTCTTTATATATGGCTCTTTATTTTCTGCGTCTACTGGTGTAACATCAAAGCCGTTGGCAAAAGTATGAAGGACTGGCCCTATCTTACCGAACCATGACTGCAAAATGTCTATATCAATGTTTGCAAGGTCGCCTATGGTTCTTACACCTTTGTTGCCAAGCTTTGCATTTGTTGCCCTACCAACGTACAGTAAGTCTGACGCTGGAAGAGGAAATACTACATCTTTGTAGTTCTCTTTTCCGATATATGATATAGCGTCCGGCTTTTTGAGGTCGCTACCAAGCTTTGCGTAAATCTTGTTCCACGATACGCCTATTGAAACTGTTAAACCGAGTTCTTTTTTAACACGATGAGATATTTCTCTTGCTATGTTAATACCAGTTCCAAACACCCTAGTACTGCCAGTAACATCTAACCAGCATTCGTCAAGTCCAAAGCTTTCTACTTGGTCAGTGTAATCTGAATAGATTAAACGCAATTCTTTAGAGAAACGTAAATAATCAGAATAGTTCGGTGGTACAATTACAAGTTCAGGGCAAGCTTGCTTTGCCTCCCACAAGGTCATACCTACTTTAATTTTAGCGGCTCTCTTTGCTACATAGTTTGCAGTTAAGATAATGCCATGTCTATGCTCTACATCGCCACCAACGGCAATAGGTATATTACGCAAACGTGGGTTGCGTAGCATTTCTACCGACGCATAAAAGCAATTTGCGTCGCTATGTAAGATTACCCTATCTTTCACTTTTACCACCTTAATTAATAACAACTGTAAGTTGTATAATTATAAATAGATATTCTTATTTTTGCAATAGTCAATTTTACTAAAAATGAAAGGATTTTTATTATGAAGAAACATTTATCCGTCTTAATGGCGGTTTTTCTATGTCTAAATATTTTTTCTTTTTCAGCAATGGCCGCTGAAGAAAACACAATAGAGATAGAACAAACAATTATTACTACGAACCAGTACGGTGAAGCAGAATTTGAAGAGACAATTACACAAGATGGAGTAACATATGAACTTGTAGAGGTAACATCTACAGTTCAGTCAGTTAGTAATACTGAAGTAACATCTTTATCTGAAATAGTTTATTACAATAGACTACATACTCAAACTGTACCGGAATCATTTCCGTACATGAACGGTGGTAATGAGTATACTCTTACCTTGCAAGATGTACAGTACGAAAGAACACTAATTACCGGACGTGAACAAGTTGTAAGTGGGAATATAGATTTTGGTAACTGTACCGTTGCACCTGTTCCTGACAATAGCTTTCAAACTACAATATTTGATGAAGCTTCTGGGCAATACGTAAATTGCACTCTACCACTTATAAGACTTGACCAAAACACAACTAATGCCTGGAGTGAAGCAACTCCTATTCCACTAACAGTATTTATTTATGAGGCTGAATATTACGCAATAGGTGCTATTGAAGTACCGTATAACAATGCTGCACCGAATTATATCGGCTTTGAAACCGACTTATTAACGCTTGCCGGATACAACACAACACAATACCGCATTGTTGGTAGTGCGTGGACTGGTGCTACATACATTGATACGAACACTGGCGAAGAATGTAGAGACGGCGAGTTACGCATTGAACGCTTTGCGGCTACTTATACCGCAGTATATGAAGCAACTGTTGGTTTGCCAAGTATTAACGGTTATAACGCCACTGCTTACTATTCGGCAGAACTTGAATTACCTACCGCAATGAGCGAGTACACAATTTTGTCAGTAGCTACTTATAGACCAGTTGTAGAAACAAACACAAGTATTTTTGATTTTATTCCTGTACAAGTATTTATACTAGCAATTATTCTTTTAATTGTTCTAATTGTAATTATTCTTTATGTAATATCTAAAAAACGTAAAGATAAAGAAACTGCTTAAAAATATAAAATAAAGGAGTACACATTATATGGCACTCGATAGAAACGATTTAGAACAAATAAGACTAATTATTCAAGAAGAGATTGAGTCAATAAAGTGGAAGACAAGAGATATTGACGAAGCTATGAATGCCTTACATACTAAAGCTGATAAACTTAGCAAGAGTATTGAGAACGGTTTTAGCGAAGTTTTAGGTGAAGAAAAAGATATAGGTATAGATAGATAATTATTTACGGAGGTTGAGTTATGTACGAACAAATAGACGAAAACATTCATTACTTACTAGATTTTACCCATAGAGCCGAGTATGTTTACTTCAACCCTGATAGCAGTGATGGCGGTGAGCTTGTTTATATATACGCTAATGCTGAAGATATTACTGCCCCTGAAAGAATTACATATGAAGGGAATGAACATCTTTCTTCATTAGAGGGTATTTGTTACTCTGAATATGTAAAAGTATCAGACCCTTCATTTCAAAAGTGCTTAACATCTTGTAAAGAAAATTCTTTGTATGTTGCACCAGACGCAAAAGCTCTTTCAGAGAAAATTAAATCATTAGCTACTGAATATTTGAAAGAACAAGAAAACCTAATAGAGCCATAACAATATTTAATTGATACAAGCCACTACATAAGTAGTGGCTTTTTTTGTACCCATTTTTAAGAAAGGACGTGAAACATGAGAAATAAGTTTACTATATTAACCCTTTTACTGGTGCTGATTCTGATTTTAACAGCTTGTCAACCATCTGACGGTATTGAAGAAATATCCGAAGAAGAAACCAGCATTGTTGAAGTCATAGTCTATGAACAAACCGATTATGAATACTTTCTTTCAGTACCATCGGCAGAAATTAGCACACCTGTAATGCAAGGCGAAGATAATGAATATTGGCTTAGACGAAACCTTGATGAAGAATATGACATATACGGTACACCATTCTTTGATTATCGTTGCGAAGTGCGTGAAGGCCGCAACTTGATTATTTACGGACATGCAAGCGAAAAAATGGAGCTGTTTGGAAGACTTTCAGCTCTACTTGATGAACGCACTGCACTACAAGAAATTATTACTCTATACATCAATGGACAGCCTATAGAGTATGTTGTTGTTTCTGTATACCGTCAGCCTCAAGATACTGAGCTTATCCACGCACAAATAGCATTTAATGGCGATAGTGATTACTTATTATGGGCAAACGAAATTGAAGGCAATTCTCTTGTTGAGACAGGTCGCACTATAGCAGTAACAGATACAGTGCTTGTACTACAGACGTGCATTATGGATGGAAGCAACGACTACCTTATTGTTGTTGCTAAGAAAATATAAGGAGTATACGACAATGGAAATTAAAGGATTAAAAGAAGCCGCTGAAGCTACCAAAGGTATTACGCCGTATACTGGAGTAATAATACAAATTAGCTATGACTTTAATGCAAATGAGGTATTAACTTCAGAACACCGAGACAATAATAGTTGGACGGTGTATAAAGACCCTAACATAGGTGCAATACACTACACAAATAAAGCTATGTCAAAAGAGAGTATAAAGGCTAAGGTCATAGAATCAATAGCTATGCGTAATGAAGTTATAGATGATGGCTATCTTGAACCATAGAGGAGTGAAAATAAATGAACAACACACGAGAAGAACCTATAGCTACATTGAATTACTTAGCCCCTGATGGCTACATTGTAGAAGTAATCAAATATTACCCTGATGACGAAGAAACATTTATTGATGATTATAAAAACGAGCTTTACAGTCGTGGTGCTATAAGCGGAGGGTTCTATTACAAAATAAACCCTAACGATAAGTATGATGACTTAGCCTGGCAGGCTCATTGCATATACGGAGGAGAATTTGGTCATTCAGATGAAGACCTTCAAGAATATTACTTTGAATTTAAGGAAGGTCGTAATAATAGAAGACGTGATTTAGAACAACCTGGAGCGTGGATAGAAGAACCTGACGAAGAATATATGTCGCCATGAAGGAGGTAAATATATGGAACAAAGAATAAATCAAGGCTACGAAATTATTGACAGTTTGAAAGTTAATAACACCGAGTTTGTTATTGGTGAACACCCAACGGCACCTGATAGATATGTTACTTGGGAATGTAAAGATGGTAACGATTATAATCACGGACATTACATGAATGATTATGATAATGTAAGGCACGACTTTTATAAGCGTATCGAAAACGAAATTGTAAACAGCAGAAATGATACGGCTATATTCAAAACTTTTAAGGACATAAGAAAAGATAAAGAATTAGCTGATATAATTGAGAACTTTTCAGATGAAAATATTTCAAGCCTACCATTATCAACGCAAGAATATATTATAAGGCGACTCGATACTGAAAGGTTAAACCTTGAAAGTTTAATTGATGAATATTGTGATGACGCAAGGAAGTTAAACGAACTGCAAAATTCAACTGAAGGTGATACAAGGCTGAAGCACATAAACGAACTAGTAGATGTGAATGAAAAAATCACTGAATATGAAAATGAAATGCACCGCTGTAAGAACTTATCGGCACGTGTTGAGAGAATAGCTGTTACCCCGATAGAAAACGACAATTTTATAGAACCATAGGAAAGGAGTGATTATATGCGGTTATTTGTTGATATGGACGGAACGCTTGCTACCTTTAAGCCAGTAGAAAAGATAGAGGAACTATATGAGGAAGGTTACTTTGAAAACCTTGAACCGCATAACAATGTTGTCTTTGCTATAAAACACATTGTACGTAATGAGCCGGATATTGAAGTCTTTATTCTCTCTTCTTTTCTTTATGATAGCAATTTTGCATTAGAAGAAAAAATTGCATGGCTTGATTCTTATTTACCTGAAATTCCACACAATAACAGGTTGTTTATTCCTTATGGTAGAGATAAAGCGAACTTTGTACCTGGCGGACTACAGCCAACTGATTGTTTACTTGACGACTACACGCAAAATTTACTGGCATGGGAGCCACCAGCACGTGGACTAAAGTTGTTAAACCCAATAAACCATACCAAAGGTACGTGGGGACAGAGCCGTATCAGGTATGACAGGCACTACGAAGATTTAGCAAATACTATTTGTTCTTTTGTACGCAATAAAGACCGTATGATTACAGACGAAAGAATAAGTATAGATTTTTTAGACATCCCACCCTCTAAAATACAAATGGTTAAGTATGAAGTTTATAAAGTAACTGAATTGGTTACGCTTCCTGAAGGTGAGATTTATACACCCGACAAGAAACCTTTAGTATATGCTTCTGATGAGTTGCTAATATCTGTATATGACGACTTACCAACTGCAATGGACGCATTAAAAACATACGAGGGCGAATGTTCAGTTAATCTTGTGTGGGATGAAGATGAAAATGTGTTCGAAGTAGTCAAATATACAGTGGAAGAGGATATATATGACGGAAGAGGTCTACTCATTCATTCAAATGGCATTGTTGCTGAAACACCATTCACACCTTATGAACATTTAGAAGAAGAATGTATTGAACCATAAAACACAAAAATGTATCTCAATTGTGCCGGAAGCTTCAGTTGCCGGCACTTTGTTTTGAGATACAAGAAAGGAGTAAGACAATGAGTGAAAGTTTAACCGACGCTATAAAAAAAGAAATATCAATAGTGAACTATGCTGAAATGATTGGTTTGCACACTGTAAAGCATGGTGGAAGAGGTTACCACAGCTTAAAAGAACATGACAGTGTAGTAATTACGCCTGATGGTGGTTTCTATTGGTGGAACTCAAACAACTCAAAAGGAAGCATTATTGATTTTGCAATGGACTTTCAAAACCTTAGTAGAGATGAAGCAATTTCAAGTTTAAGAAGATTACTTATCGATAAGGGAGTAAATTTAGAAAATCGAGTTAATGTAACTGAAATTCAAAAGAAGCAATCTGAATTTAAACCGCCAAAGGCTGAAAAAGGAGCTTGGAAACCTCTTTATGCGTACTTACATAAAAGAGGCATTGACAAAGAAGTAATTGATTATTGCGTTAAAAATAAGCTTATCTATCAAGATGAACGCAGAAACTTATGTTTTAACGGTTTAGATTACAACAATGATGTTAAGTATGTATCGTACAAATCTACTGCGAGTGGAAACGCATTTAGAGGTGTTGCCGAAGGAAGCAATTGCGATTTACGTTTCAGTATTAACTTAACTTCAAAAGACAAGAAAGAATTGTTTATTTGCGAAGCTGGAGTTGATGTTCTCTCAGTAATGACGTTGCTAAAAATGCAAGGACAGGATTTTAAAGATTACGCTTTTTTATCACTTGATACTGCTGCACATACAGAGGCACTTAAAGTACATTTATCTCATAACAAACAACTTGAGAAAGTTTATCTATGCCAGGATAACGACATCGCAGGGCAAAACTCAGCACTTGAATGTAAAACTATTCTAAACGACAAAGAATTATATAAAGGTAAAACTGTTTGGATGATACCGCAGTTTGCAGAAAATGCACAAGGTAAAGACTATAACGATTATTTACAAATGAAATTACAGGAGGAAGAAGAAATATGCGTACAATTATAAATTTTGTTTCATCAAAGGTATTAACAGCTGGTGTAACTATTAATCAATTACAAGGCGTTGCTGACGACATTACAAGAGCCGGAAAAGGTGTTGGTTTTTTATTCTTAACGATAGGCGGGGCACTTGGAACTGTAGCAGGGTTAGTTATTATGCTTTATTGCATTATAGGGCTTGCGACAAGTAAGAATAGCAATCAAGGTAAATATGAGAAGCACAAGGAAGATTTACCTTCTATAATTTTTTTCACAATAGTTATTGGTATTTTTACAACATGGGCGGGAGCTACTTACTTTTCTTAGAAAGAAGAGGATAATATGAATTTAGGTAATCTAATTAAAGACTTAATTCCAGATATGATGGATGGTTTTTTTGTGTCGCTGTGGCAAAAAGTTATGGAGGCGATTTTCAGTGTTTTTACTACAGTTTTGCAACTTACTTTAGAACCGTACCGACATGTATGGAACGAACCAGTAATTGTAGTTATGTTTAAACTTGCAGAATGGGCTTCATATACTGTTTTTATCATAGCTGTTGTTTTCATGCTTGTTGATTCTTTAGAAGAACTTGGTGGGCATAAATCAATTGCATTTGCTGATATATTTGGGAATGTAATGAAAGGGTACCTTTTTTGCCTAGCCGCACCACGCATTGCAGTTTTTTCTTTGGCGTTCTCTGCGGAAGTTCTTAGTTATTTGGACTTTTCAAGTGCATTGACAACAATGGATGTAGAAGCATTTCTTGTAAGTTCTTTACTTATGGGAGTAATGCTTGTTATAGCTTGTATTGTATTCGTATTTATGATTGCAAAACAACATGCAATGATGTTTGTACATATTCTCACATATTCTTGTTATGTTGCAAATATTGTGCGTGGCGATACTCAAGCTATGGGTGCATGGTTAAGGCAAATGATTGCAATAGCACTTACATTTTGCTGTCAATTTGTTATGTTCTACTTAGGAGTATTTTTCTTTATGAATACACAACCAATGCTTTGCCTAATGTTTTGGATGGGAATGGGGAGCGTAACAAAAGTATTAAACAAATTCGGGATGTCATCAGGTTTTTCTGGTTCTTCAGCGTTAGGTATGATGCGTTCAGGAATGACACTAATAAAAACACTTTCTTAAAGGAGGTTACATATGAATGAGAAAAAGAAATATATTGTACCCCCTAAACTGAGGGGGAAGTTTTTACTTATAGGTTTTACATGGGTAGAAATATTTGTGCTTGCAGGTATCTTTTTTTTCATTATGGCTTTTAGGCTATATTTACTATTACCAGTAATTGCAATTTATTTTATATTTTTATGCCGTTTTGATGGTAGCCATAATGCCGTTTATTGGCTAAAGCTTGTTTGGAATTATTACAAGGTAAGTCCGCAGTCATATACAACAAGCGACTTAGATAAAGGAGTTTGAAAAGATTTATGAAAAAGAGTAAGCAAACAGGAGTACCTATTACGCAACTTCTTAGTTTTGAGTTTACCGATAACGGAATAACTACCAAAGAAGGAAGCTACACTTTCTATAGGTATTCACCACCCAATATGGACATCATGACTGAAGATGAAATAGCTAAAGAAATTGCAAAGTTCGCAGAGCTATTAGATTCGTTAGGTCGTGAGTTTACAATATTTGCAACTGATAAGGTTGAAGACCTTACAGAAGTAAAAGAATTTTATGAGTCATTGCCTTTAGAGTATGACTATATTACCAGTGAAATACTTAGGGAAATAGAAAACACTGAAGCAAGCAGTCTATCTGTTCAGCGAGCGTTCTATTTTGTTTTTAAGGACGATAAGGACGAAGGACGTAATGCATACAACGTAATTCGTGGCAAAGGTTATCAAGTAAAGATTGCTACAAAAGAAGAATTAGTTGTTCTTATGCGTAATTACCTTTCAAGAGAGTTCGGGAGCAAATCTTTTTATACGATTGCACAAGAAGAAATAGACAATGACCCAAAACTACAAAAAGCGAAAGAAGTTGTAAGGAATAAAGAAATCTTACGTCGTATTCTTCCAGGACGTATGGACTTTCAAAAAGAGTTGATTGAACAAGGTGGCACTTACAGGAAGGTAATTGCAGTAAAAAACTTTCCTGGCGAAATACATCCGAGAACATTACAGAAATTAGCACACATTCGTAATACTAGTTTCACAATGCGTACTATGCCGATGAACCCGACCCTTGTTAGAAACCTAACAAATCAGCAGTTATCAAATAGACAAGTAAAAATATTCGGTTCTAAACGAGAAAACACTGAGTCAATTGAAGCACAAACTGAAGCCGCAAACATTATTAAGTTCTTTGAAGAGGTGGCTCAGAAGCAAGGAACAATATACACCATTAATGTGTATATAGAAATGTATGGAAAAACCGCTGAAGAACTTGAAAAAACAGAGGATTTAGTTATGGGAGCTTTAGCGGCACAAGGAATTACAAGGGAGCATTTGTGGTATGAGCAAAAGAAAGGTTTTATGTCAGCTTTACCAATAGGGGCTGATTACTTTGGTATGAACGCTAACAATATGCCTTCATCTACCCTTGCCGCTACCTATCCATGTAGCTATTCAAGTAGATTAGATATTGAAGGTATGCCCATCGGACACACTATAGATGGCGGCTTTTTCTTTCTTGATATTCTTAGTAGAGACATGAATATAACTAACAGCAACATAACTGTTACAGGCGGTTCAGGGCAAGGTAAGAGTTGGTTGAAGAAAAAAATTATTACCTTTTTAGCTATTAGAGGAGTACGTTGCTATGTTCTTGACCCCGATAACGAGTACATGGACTTGATTAGAAACTTAGGCGGTACCGTTGTAAATTGTGCTACAGACGATTTTGTTATTAACCCATTTGAAGTGCGTATGCTACAAAACAAAAAAGCAGAAGAGGAGTTTGATAGAAGAAATCCCGGCTTTTTACAAAACGTTGATTATGACGAAGTGGTAGATTTAGATGAAAGTGTTTTCTTCCAACATCTATCATGGCTTGAAGAGTTCTTTAACGTACTATTTGTTGACCTTGACCGTTCATATGTTGCGGCTCTTATGTTGTTCACAAGGGAGCTGTATGAGAAGTATGGAATAGATAAGAACACTGACTTCTCAGTAAAGAAACCGCAAGACTACCCTATTTTTTCTGACTTGTTTAATTACATTCAAGAAAAATCACATTCTAAATACGACTATGTATCTACTGAAATAATGGATATGCTCCTGTTAAGACTTGATGCTTGCGTAAAAGGAAGTCTGAGTCATTTACTTAACAAGCATACAAACATTACAAACAGTAACCTTATTTGCTTTGCTATAAAAGACCTTTTACAAGGCGAAAGTAACCGTACTAGGGCAATACTGTTTAACATCATCACATATGTATGGAACATCATTGCACGCAGAGAAGGCCCAGTATTGTTAGACATAGATGAGCTTTACACTGTATGCGACAGAGAGAATATGACTATGGTAAGGTTCTTACAAAGTTTTGCAAAGCGTAGTAGAAAATACGACGCCATATTATCAGTTTGTACACAGCAACTTGCTGACTGCCTACACCCTGATATTGCACATTACACTACTGCCCTATTTAACAACTCATCAACTAAGTTTTTCTTTTACCCTGACAAAATTGACTTGTCGTTAATTAAAGAAAAGCTACAACTTACTGACGGTGAAGCAAATTGCATATCAATGTCAAACAAAGAACATTGTTTATGTAAAGTTGGAAATGATAACTACTACATTCATGTTGGTGAGTTACCTTACGAAAAAGAATTGTTCGGTGCAGCTGGCGGACGATAGAAAGGAACAAGACTAAGCATGGCAGAAAAATTATTGCTACAACTTCTATTGAAGGTCATCCAAGATGAAGAAAGCAGAAATAAGTTAATCATTGCAATATTAGCAATAATTATATTTGGCTCTACGCTTATTTCATCTATGATACCAATAATGTTTCTTGGAACATCCGTTACAGTAATTTCAGAACATTCCTATTTTTACCCACTTGAACATCACAGGTATATCAGTTCAGGATACAGCGAGGAACGGCTTGACCCTGTAACTGGTGATTTTAGCGAAGCACATCTAGCTCTTGACTTCCCTGCTGACATTGGTACACCTATTCTTGCTTCACGGGGTGGTTACGTTATGGAGGTTGGCGAAACAGAAGTAAGTGGCTTATATGTAAAAATTCAGCATTCAGACGGCAGTGTTACCTATTATGGGCATTGTAGCGAAATTCTAGTAGAACGCAGTCAAACCGTTGGCTCACAAGAAGTAATTGCATTGGTTGGTAACACAGGATGGTCTACAGGTCCACATGTGCATTTTGAAATACGATTGCTTGGTGGAGTACATGTTAATCCTGAAGAGTACCTTATTGAAATGTATTAGAACAAAATACAGAACATAATGTATCTCACTTTAACCAGGCAACGAGCTGAATAACCGGAAAGAGTGAGATACACTTTATTTGAATAAAAAACTTCACAGGAGGATACTAAGTTGGCGAAAAAGTACGAGTTAATTCATGAACTTTATGCGGATACCCTTGCCTCTTTCAAAGAGCCACAAGAATGGCAAAGTTTCCTTACATCAGCTTGCCGAAACTATAAGTGTAGATTTGATGAACAAGTCCTTATATTTGCACATGACCCTAACGCAACAGCGGTTCTGACACTTAGCGACTGGAATAATAAGTTTGCACGTAGAGTCAATAGAGGTGCAACTGGAATAGCAGTTTTTGAAAGCTTAAATTTTGGTACAGGCAAGATTAGATACTATTTTGACATAGCAAAGACTAACGGTACAAAACACTCAAGACCAGTACACTTATGGAACTATTCAAGTGATTATTCTAATAGAGTTATAGAAACACTTGAAAATACTTTTGGTGAAATTAAAGATAAAAGAAGTACGTCTCACGCTATATTCAATTCTGCATTAAATGCTACTGAAGATAACTTAGGTGATTATCTTGAATCCTTATATTCCTCTGCTGAAGATAGTGGGCTTGAAAACTTTGAAAATGATAAAGTATCACAACTCTTTACTGAGCTTGTTTCGTGTAGTGTAACATACATGGTTTTAAGTCGCTTAGGATATAATGCGAATGAGTATTTCCCTACTGAAGTTTTTGAAAATATAAAGTTCTTTAATACAACAAAAACCCTTAACACTCTTGGCTTGGCAACAAGTGATATAGCTGAAATGACATTAAAAGAAATATCACGTACTATTCTTGCTATAGAAAAAGAAAAAACATATACTATAACTAACGACATAGAAAGGGATAACGAAAATGGCAGAGATAACATACGAGAAACATGGGGACTACCTATTACCGAACATAA
>JGI994J12354_10003302_pt1 | contig 15152 bp, 20 predicted proteins | sample IntmicLarv3ML3BL_FD_12354 | JGI IMG/M metagenome (IMG submission 12354)
TTCGAATCGTGTACATTTCGGGTGTTGCGCCAAAAGCTTTCAAAATTTTATCGCTTAATGAGATGATTTCTGTGTCGGCTTCTACGTCAGAAACGCCAAAAATGTCGACATTTAGTTGCCAAAACTCGCGCTCGCGACCTTTTTGCGGGCGTTCGTAACGCATAAAGTTTGAAATACTGTACAATCGCGCTGGATACGGCAATTCTTGGCGGCGGGCAGCCACCATTCGTGCAATTGACGGCGTCATTTCGGGACGAATTGCGACTTTGCGATCACCGCGATCGGTAAACGTGTACGTCTGTTCGTTAACAATTTCTTCGCCTGATTTGGCAGCATACAATTCCAACGGCTCAAGCGTTGGCGCGTCGTATTCTTCGTAACCATATGATTCAACAACCGATCGCCAAGTATTGAAAATATATTGGCGTAAACGCATATCTTCTGGATATATGTCGCGTGTACCTTTGTAGCTCGATAAACTTAAACTCATAATTTCTACATACATTTTATCACAGTTCTTTACAGTTGTGAACTAAATCTGATACAATGTTGCTACGCGCGCGTGGCGGAATTGGTAGACGCGCTAGCTTCAGGTGCTAGTGCCCGCAAGGGCGTGGAGGTTCAAGTCCTCTCGTGCGTACCACGATATTTTACATTAATATTTGCAATACAGGAAAGCAATTATGAACTTATGAGCATTCTACCTAAAACAAATGAAAAACTTTTCTCTTGGATTAAAAAAAGAGAGCCCTCGTCCCTGTTATTTTTGCCCTATATTATTGCTTTTATGGCGTTTACGGAATTTGCATTAGGTCTGAAAGACCGCGATAATTATATTATAGGTCTTGGTATCACGTCATACTTTGCCTTGTTGCTGATTGTTGGTCTAGTAAAAATGACTATGTTGTACAGCAAGGGTCAATCGGTTCACATGTCTTGGAGTCTTAGAATAGTTTTGGCCATCAATACAGTTATTAACGTTCTCTCTATTGGTATCATAAGCCCGTGGAAACACTTTATAGCATCCAAGGTATTGGAAAGTTTGGAAGAAAACGAGGATGAAACCAAATCAGAGTTAAGCAACAAAGCCAGTTATATATTATCTTTCCTGCTTTACATTACGACTACCGCAGCCACACTATGTATCGGAATAGTGCCAATGCAGAACTACGATGCTTTTAACTTAGTGCTTACAATTTTTATATTTTTATACGGAGTGTTGTTTATAATTTATACAATTGCTACAGGAGTCTCATCCGCACGAGCAGAAGCGCGCGATGAGATTATTGACAAATTACCGCAACAGAAAGAAAAGCACTTGCGTACCAAGTCGGAGAAAATAGGACTGGCGCTAGGTATTGCAATCGGTATTACAGCTCTTCTTTTGTTTATTGTAGCACCTATTGCACTTCTTATTATTAGCGAGCTTGGAATCATCTGATTTTGAAAAAATATCTTCTCAATTTATGCTAAAATAGTTAAACTATGACACAGAGATTAATTGGTATTGTTGTTGCGATGGAATCAGAACTGAAACCAATTCTTGAGGACGTCGCACCGTACAAAATATACAATTATCTGGACCGCATATTTTACGTAAGCAAGAAAGCTATTGCTGTACAAAGTTCTGTCGGTGAAATTAGCAGTGCTAGCGCAACAGAAAGCTTGGTTGCCTACGCTGCTGCACATAATATTTCTATTAGTAAAATCCTTAATGTTGGAATTTGTGGCAGCTTGAAAATGGACAAATATTCGATTGGCGATATATTAATAGTTGAAAGTGTTTGTCATTATGATTTTGATCTCAGCCCTCACGACCCAGTCAAGCCAGGTGAGTATCCAAATATGACCGATGCTTATTTTGATTTAGACGTTAGCAGCCAAGAAAAACTAATTAACGAATTTGGTGCAGCTAAGTTAGTTCGTTGCGCCAGTGGCGACAAATTTATTGCCAATAAGGTTGACCAAGATCGTCTTGTTAAAGAATTTAATGCTGATATTTGCGATATGGAACTCGCTGGGATTGTAATTACTGCAAAATTACATCATATTCCAGTTGCTGCAATTAAATCTGTTAGCGATATTGCAGGCGCCGATAACCAGCAAAAGAACTACTGCCAAGGCAAGCAGAACGCAATATCTAATTATCGAAACGCTGTCAAATTAATTATAAATCAAGAAGTTTAATTCTAGTCGCGCAAATTTAATCCTGAAAAGCGATTTTCACGGTAATCTTGGCGAAGCATTGCCAGTAAATCATCTTTCGTTGTTCTAACAATCACACCTGGATTAAATGTGTTATAAGGATCAAAAATCTCTTTGAGCTTGACAAAAATATTCTCCATTTCTTCGCCGTATTGATTGTCTGCAAACGGCGCAAAAAGACGCCCATCGCCAAATTCGCCACTCATAAAACCGTCAAGTTCATTAACTGCTTTGCTCAGCTCGCCAAGAAACTTGAAAACAGTTTGTCGCTGCCCGAGATTCGCCAAATTCAACAGCGGCCGCACGTTAATTACGCCTGTGCCTAAGTGACCCCAAATTCCACCTTGAATGTGGTTGCGGCGCAGTAATTTCTTTATCATATCTACTAGTTCTGGAACTCGCGCTGGTGGAACTGATAAATCTGGCGCAATCGGCAAAGCCGCTACGCCGCGTTCGCTGAAATTCGTAATTGCGGCAACGCTGTGATGTATCGACCGCAGGATTTCCTGCTCTTCCCAATCAGTTGCAATTTTCGCATCGATAACCGCTGCGTTATCTAAAATTTTGGCAGCTTTTTTGGCCTTGCGAACATGATGTTTGTCGTCAAATTCTACGAAAATTAAAGTGTCGGGCCGTTTGTCGGCAATATATTCCCACGGATTGCCACCGCCCTTATCATTTATCAACTTCAAAGTATTACCGTCAATAAATTCCAATTCGCTCGGTTCAAGCTCTAAAAGTTGTTCAGCGAGAGTTGGCAGATCTTGATCAGAAGTAATTGCAGCAGCAATTAGCGAAACTTCGTCAGAGCGTGGCGCTAGCTTAACAATTGCCTGCGTGATCAAGCCGAGAGTCCCTTGCGACCCAATAAAAAGCGGTGTTAAGTCAAACGAGCCGTCTTTATTCTTAACTAAATCAAGAGAGTAGCCACCCGCATTGAGCGCCGAACTGCTACCAAAATTTTCAATTACATCAATATTTTCGTCAATCAGCGCATCAAGCCCGCGATAAATTTCACCTTCCATTGTTTGCAAACCTTTTTTTGCATTCAATTCGTGTTTGCTGATGCGACCAGTTTGAATAATTTCGCCGTTCGCCAAAACAACTTCTAGTCGATCAGTCCAATTGCGCAACGAACCATATTTGACTGATTTTGTGCCAGCCACATTTGACGCCAATGCGCCACCAATTGTCGCAACCTTAAAATTACTGCTTACTGTTGGTAAAAACAAACCGTGTGTCGCCATCGCCTCTTGCAAAACTGCAAAGTTCAAGCCAGGCTGAACGCGCACCATTTGCGATTTTGTATCAAATTCAAGAATACGTGACATATGCGCCGGAAAAGACATAGCAACGCCGTTGCCAATTGCAGTTCCAGAAGTACTAGTGCCACCACCGCGTGCTGTAATTGGCAGAATCTGTCCACGCTCAGCTAATCGCCAGGCAAAGCGAGTGACTTTTCGCACGTCATTAGTTGTTCGTGGAAAAACTGCCATTCGCGGGGTTTTCTCGAAGACGCTGCCATCACGCGCAAAATCAGCGCACACCGCCGCGTCGGTTGAAATTTCGCCAGTTAATTTGTCTTGTAAATAGTCTGCTATCTTACTCATAGATACATTTTAGCACAAGAAGTTAGAAACGCGAAGCTGGACAATACTTAATCGATTAGATCACTCACTCTCTACGCTTTTTCCCAGTGGCTCGTCGAAACAGTCACACTCATCAACCTCAGTTTGTTCTTTGTATAGTTCACGTATGTATGCTGCCCGTACCGTGTCCGCCAGCTTTATTTCGCGCGTTCATTAAGGCTATTTCGTATTTTTCCTTATCTGTAGGAGTCATTACGCGCATAGCCACAAAGTCCATTTCTAATTCTCGGTTTGGAATCCGCAATATTTATGCGCGATTCTCATTTAGAGTTGTCTTTTACTCTACGAACGTCGACAACCAAATCGGCGCTCGATCAAAAAAAGACCGCGATAGCGGTCGTATAAAATCAATATATTGTATTGTGGTTAGTCCTCAGATAGACGAAAGAGGGCTATTGCCGCTTCTCCGTAAACTCGTTTGTCCACCACAACAACTCCCTTTAGGTTCGGCAAAGTCCCTCTCTCTGGATACGATAATATCAAAATTCCATCTTTGTGTAAATACTTAAGCAACTTAGAAACTGTGGAAAACTGTGTATCGTGATATGGCGGATCGGCGAAAATTATGTCGAAATTAACATCTTTTGTAGTATTTGCCCAGCCACCAACCCCTGTTCGAACTAATTTGGTTCGATCTTGCATATTTAATGTTGTAATATTAACATCAATAACATTTGCGGCTATTCTATCACGTTCTAAAAAAGTAGCAAAGTCCGCGCCACGGCTCAGGGCTTCTAATCCCAGCGCGCCAGTTCCAGCAAAAGCATCCAACACCCGAGCCCCAGCAAGAAGTTCGCGCGATTCAAGCATTGAGAACACCGCCGAACGAACACGATCGCCCATCGGATGTGTGCCCTTGCTGACATCGGCGGAAATCCACCGACCGCCAAATTCGCCAGCAATAATCCTTAAACGCGCGATGTGATGCTCCTTAACATAATTATATTTTAACAGAAAATTAGCGTTGTCATCAAAAAAGAGCCCGTTCGGACTCTTGATAATAGTGGTGCGCGCGAGAGGACTTGAACCTCCACGCCCGAAGGCATATGCTCCTAAGGCATACGTGTATACCAATTTCACCACGCGCGCTCGAGCTATTATTCACCCCTGATTATATCATACGAAATTAGGTTATGCAAAAGTTGGGAATGCCTTGTATGTTCCTTATGGTTTGTGTTATAATTCATGTATAATTAAATAAAATTATACTAAACTAAACTCACCATTAGGAGGTAGTAATGGCAACGCAAGCTGATAAGATTATGTCAATTAATAGGATTTCGCAGAAGTCTCGCGCTTTTATAATTGCATGTATTTGTGCAGTTAGCGCGATAATTATAGGTAGTTTTTTGCTTACGCGGTTAGCGCAAGCAACATGTAGTGGCGGATCCACAATGTGTGTAGACTCAGTCACGCCTAGCAGCGGCGCATTAGCTGGCGGAACAACAATTCGTATAGAAGGCGATAATCTCGCATATCCTACACCATATAGTGATGGTACAGATAGTTATTTTCTTCAAGATCATCTTGAATTTACTGGAACACAGTATATCGACACGGGTGTTTGGTATCTTCTGGGCGACGATTCCATTAAAATGGAAATGGATGCAGAATATACAGCGATCACGGGTCCAGAACAGCTTACTGGATTCCGTTCAATGACTGGCTACACTTGGCGATTTTTCTTTTCAATGTATCCGGGTGGATCACCTGTTAGTGCGCACCAATGGTCGTCTGTAAATCAAGGCACTCAGACTGGTATTACATTAGAACCTATATCTACTGCTAGAAAAATTCAAGCTATGGAGTACGACCGAAATACAACTCTTCATACAGCGTGGTTAAATAATACCCTGAAGGGCACTAGAACAACTAGTGCGCCAGATAGAGATATTGGCCCTGTACATATTGGTCAAGTAATGGATGTGCAAGGATATGAATTGCCGTCTAAATTCAAAATTTACAATTACAAGTTCTGGATAGACGGTGAGCTAGTACGTGATTTCCAGCCCGTTCAAAACACAAGAACTGGCGAATGTGGATTGCTTGACACTGTTAACAATCAATTCTATGGCAATGACGGCAGTGGAACATTTGGCTGCGCTACTAGTTTAGATATTACAGAAGTAGAAATCGACATAGACGGCACGCTAGAACAGTGTGTTATCACAGACGCAACTAAAACATACATTGATTGTATTGTTCCAGTAGGAACAATTGGTGCAAAAGACGTGATCATCACTAAGGGATCTGAAATTGTTACCCTTACTGGCGGATACACATATCGACCTGTCGTTACTGGTGTTGAGACGCCTCAACCAGATGGACCTGGTGTTGGTAATGTGGGTTCGACCTCTGGCGGCAATACGCTAACAATTAATGGCTCTGGATTTATGGCAGGGGCAACCGTCACCGTTGGCATAGATATTGACGGAAGCGGTCCAGATGGCTCTACTCTTATAATGTGCGAAAACATTACGGTTGTTAGCGATACTGAACTTACATGCCAAATACCAAACTCTTCCTTACCGGAAGGATTAGCAAAAGTATATGTATTTGTTGATGGAATATGGTCACTAGTTGGCACAAGCGCGTTAGTTGCTGGTGTCGAGAATACTTACTATTTCCGCGCCCCATTAATAACACCTGGACCAGTTGTGCCAGGTGTCCCGAATACAGGAATCTAATAGATCGAAAAAGATCTTTCAACTAGGGCTTTTCAGATTATAACTAAAAGTCTGTGTGTACAAACAATAAAATAAAAACTCCGCTTCGAAGCGGAGTTTTTTAGAGCGGTCAATACTCTCTAGGCTACAAGTAGTTTAGCGTTTACTAAACTGCTCTTTCTTACGCGCACCCTTGAGGCCGTATTTCTTGCGCTCGATAGTGCGACTGTCGCGACGCAGGTAGCCAGCTTTGCTTAAGCTACCTTTCAGATCGTCGTTGATTCCAGCAAGAGCTTTCGAGATTGCTAGTTTAGCCGCATCAACTTGACCAGATGTTCCGCCGCCTTTAATTAGCAAAGTAATATCAAAATCCGATTGCTTACTAACTAGTGCTAGCGGGTCAGTTAATTCAGCCAACAATGTTTTGTTGTCGTCCAGATACTTCGAAGCATCTTTACCGTTAATTGTAATTTGACCCTTACCAGCATACAGACGTGCCGTTGCAGTCGCTTCTTTGCGACGACCTAGACCGTAAAAATATGATTTGTCAGCCATTATTTAACCTCCAATTTTTCTGGTTTTTGTGCTGCATGATTGTGATTCTCATCAGCGTAAACGTGCAAGCGAGCCATACGATTGGGCTGCAATTTGTTCTTTGGCAACATTCCTTTTACAGCACGCTCGATGACAGAAACTTTACCAACTTCTTTCGGATTAGTTTCCTTTAAGCCGCCGTGATAGCCACTGTAAGAATAGTATTTCTTGTCCTTGTATTTAGCGCCAGTTAGCCACGCTTTATCAGCGTTGATAACAACAACGTGATCACCGCTGTCCATATGCGGTGTAAAAGTTGGTTGATATTTGCCAATCAATCGCGTTGCCACGAAAGTTGTCAAACGACCAACTGTCATTTCACTAGCATCAACCAACACCCATTTGTGTTCAACTTCGCTAACTTTTTTGGAGTAAGTCTTGAACATTATTTAATCTCCTTTTCCTTTTTTGGCTCAGCAATTTTCTCGCTGTCTTCGATGGCTTTCTTGATTTCATCAAGGTCGACGAATTCAATTCGAGCCATCTCAGCATTATCGCCAACACGAGCCTCATCGAGTTTCGTAATTCGCAGATAACCGCTGTTACGTTTGATTGCCGGAGCAATTACGTCAACCAACTGGTTTCCGACGTTAATATCGTCAATTGCCGCAATAACACGACGCCGATTCGCCAAATCGCCTTTTTTTGCCTTGGAAATAACTTTTTCCATTTTGGGGCGTAAATCTTTGGCTTTTGGCAATGTAGTTTTAATACTCTGGTATTGAACCAGCGATCGCATCAAACCACGCATCAGCGCTCGGCGTTGATCGCGTTCGCGACCAAACTTACGTCCTTTATATCCGTGTCTATGCATATTAAAACTCCAACTCCGCTACTTTGTCTTTGACTTCTTCGCGTGCCTTGGCGCCAAAACCTTTCAAGTCGTTCAATTCATCATCGCTTAGGCTAACCAAATCGCCAACAGTCTTGATGTCGGCGCTAATTAGTGCGTTTGTTGTGCGAGCACTCAAATTCAATTCGTCAACTGACAAACCAAGCAAATCGGTAGCTTTTTCGTCATCTTTACCAACTAATTGCTCAGTGTCGCTAATGCGCGTTTCGCCCGCCAACGCTTCATATTGTGCAATAAGTATTGCCGAAGATTGCTCGAAAGCATCTTTCGGATCAATTGAGCCATCTGTATCAATCGTCAAAGTTAACTTGTCGAGGTCAATGTTGTCGCCAACACGAGTTTTATCAACAGCATAGCGCACACGACGCACTGGCGAAAAGACCGCGTCCAACGCAATCATATCGCTGTGTAAACGATTTGCAGTTGATTTCTCGATAGTCTGATAACCAATTCCGCTTTCGGCAACCAAAGTCATGTTGAGTTCGGTTTTTGAATCGTCAATTGTTGCAATTAACTGATCTGGATTGATGATTTCCACGTCAGCCGTAGTTTTAATATCACCAGCTGTAACAACACCGCCTTTTTTGGATAACGTTAATTCAACAGGTTTATCGCTGAAAGTTTTAACTACGATTGATTTTAGATTCAACATAATTTCCACGACATCTTCTTTGACGCCTGGGATTGTTGTGAACTCGTGGCTTACACCATCAATTTTGAAGGCTGTAATCGCTGCGCCTTCGATCGAATTGAGCAGAACGCGACGAATCGAGTTACCCAACGTTTGACCATAGCCACTTGCTAATGGCTCAATAGTGATTGTAGCGCTAGAATCACCCGCCGCATCGATATTCGATACTACTGGATTTAAGATTGTTTTATTCATATTTTGCTTCCTCCCTATTTAGCGTGAGTAATACTCGACAATTAATTGTTCGTTGATTTCTGGCTCGGCCTCTTCGCGGGTCGGTAAACCTGTAACTTCAACTGACATTTTCTTTACATCAACTTTAAGCCAACCAACTCCACCGCCAGTTGCGTCCTTGACAATATCGTCTAAAGATGCAAAATAAGCAGTTTTCGTGCTACGCGGGCGAACCACAATTTGGTCGCCAGCCTTGACACGAATCGAAGGAATATCGACTCGTCGGCCGTTCAAAATAAAGTGACCGTGGCTAACCAGTTGGCGCGCTTGGCGGCGACTGGTTGCAAAACCAGCTCGGTAAATTGTGTTGTCTAAACGACGTTCCAACAATTTCAGCAAGTTTTCGCCAGACATACCTTCTGCACGTTCGGCTTCTTTCATCAAGTTCGAAAATTGCTTTTCCAGCAAGCCATAAATGCGGCGAACTTTTTGCTTTTCACGAAGTTGCGTCAAGTAGAGTGACGGTTTGCCTCGACGACCGTGAGCGTGCTGTCCAGGAATGCCACTTTTTCGTGCCATAATTTTGTGCGCCTTTGGATGAAGCGCATAGCCCTCACGACGGGATTGTTTAACAATTGGTGATTTATCTCGCGCCATTATGCTCTCCTTTCGCGTTTCGGTCGCACGCCACCGTGCGGTACGCCAGTAACGTCGCTGATACTTTCGATGATGAATTCGTGATTGTTCAATGCACGAACTGCCGCATCGCGACCTAATCCGACACCTTTAACGAAAACATCGACTTTTGTTAAGCCAAACTGACTTTTTGCAATTTCGGCTGCTTTGTCGGCTGCAATTTGCGCCGCATAAGCCGTACCTTTTTTAGAGCCACGAAAACCGCAAGCGCCAGCCGAACTGGCTGCAATCACGTTGCCGTGAGCGTCAGCGAAACTAATTATTGTGTTATTAAATGTTGCTTGGATGTGAACCTGCCCCAAGGGAACGCTGCGGCGAGTTTTTTTCTTGCCGCGTGCCTTTGGTGTAGGTGTTGCTTCGGTTTTTGGCGAAGCATCGACCGGAGCAACTGTATCTTGAACTTTTTCTGCCATATTTTTACTCCTTCCTTATGTCTTACTCGCTGCTTTAGGCTGAGAACCGCCGACCGCCACGCGTTTACCACGTTTGGTGCGACCGTTAGTTCGAGTGCGCTGACCGCGCGCCGGCAAATTCAGTTTGTGGCGCAAACCACGATAAGAACCAATGTCTTTCAACCGTTTAACATTATTAGCAACGACACGACGCAAATCACCTTCTGTGGTGTAGTTTGCATCAATAATATCGCGCAATTTCTTTTCTTCCGCTTCGTCCAGATCTTTAACGCGTTTGGTTGGTTCAACCTTGGCAGCATTCACGATGTCTAGCGCCGATTTCGGGCCAATACCGTAAACGTACGTTAACGCAATTTGGATTTGTTTCTCGGAAGGAACTTCTACGTTTGCAAATCTTGCCATATTCCTCCTATCCTTGCCTCTGTTTATTACGTGGTTTCTTTTTGTTTATGACACGCAAACGTCCTTTGCGACGAACCAATTTGTCATCGGGCGAGCGTTTTTTTACACTGGCTTGAACCTTCATCGGCGGCCATTTCCTTTCCAGCCACTTCCTTGTGGCGCATTAGTTTTTTCATCGCGTAGTCTAAAGGTGATTCTTCCCTTCGTGAGATCGTAAGGGGTCATCTCAACCTCGACTTTATCACCCGGCACTAACCTAATATAGTGCTTGCGCATCTTTCCTGACACGTGGGCGATAATTGTATGTCCGTTTTCCAGTTCAACGCGAAATTTGGCACTCGGCAGAGTTTCCACCACAGCACCAACCATCTTGATGACTTCCTTATCTACAGACATAATTTAACTACAGTTGTTAATTATACAGCAAAAGTCTTTTCTGCGCAACCCCTATTTGCAAAATACACAGTGAGAAGCTTTAGTCAACGCGAACAGCGTAAACTAACACGCGTTTATCGGCAGTTAATACACCATTAGCATCTGTAGCGCCTTGATATGTGCCAGCGCAAGTAATTAGCGTTATGCCTTCTTTGCCAGATTCAATTGGGCGCATTGCTTTTGCCATATCGACGTCCTCGAGTTTTACGGTTTCAACTTGGCGGACTGAATAGTTTAATTTTGTGCCATCGCCGAGCTCAATAGTGATAGTATCGTTATTTTTTAATTTAGAAATATTATCAAAAACGCAACTCATCGAACGAGAGAAACAAGTATGTCCAGTCAAAATCGCCGCTGTTTCGGTATTGCCACCGCCTGGTAAAGTTGGCTCAGCGCAACGGCGCTCAGTTATGGGATTTATCTGGCAATCATACCAACTAACATCGTCAATGCTTTTCGGTACATCGAGCTGCTGCTGCCCAGATTGATCAAGGTCTTTTACGCCCAGCGCCAAAATGCGCGCTTGATTGATATCAACAGCTGGAATGTGAATATAACGTGGACGTTTTGCGTCTGTGGTATGCTCATTGCGCTCCTTCTTGGAAATCGGCGTTGTTGAAATGTCCAAGGTTCTAAAGTGTTCTTGTTGACGCGCATCAGACGAGAACTGCCGCGCCACAAAGAAACCAACCACTCCCAACACTAATAGAATCAACACTGCGAAAAGTATCAGTTTTTTCTTCTTAATCTTCTGAGAATCAATAGTTAATGCTTTTTTACCACCCCTAACCACGTGCGATTCCTCCTTCTTTACTTATATTCATCATATGCCACCATCAATGCGCGCGACTGAAGTTGACGAATGCTTTCCAGCGCCACGCTTACAACGATAAGAATCCCCGTACCGCCAATTGCAAACGTCGACGCCGCATCGCCCATACCAATCATTGTAAAGACGTACTCAAAGACAAACGGCAACACCGCAATCAATCCGAGCGCCAATGAGCCAAACAATGTCAATCGATTGACAATTTTGCTTAAGTATTTCTCGGTTTTCTTGCCAGGGCGAACGCCTTCGATAAAGCCACCTTGCTTTTGCAGATTTTCAGCGATTTCCCCCGAATTAAATACGATTGATGTATAGAAGTACGTGAATGCCACCACTAAAACAAAGTACGCCATTGGATAAATCCACTGCGTCCAATCACCAGCTACACTAAAGCTATTACCGCTGGACCGCTGGAACCACAGAATCAGATTTTGGCCCAACTCAACATTATTGCCAGTCGCTACCAAAAGTTGCCCAATAAACGCTGGTAACGCCAGAAATGCCACTGCAAAAATCACTGGAATCACACCCGCCGTAATGAGTTTAATTGGCAAGATTGATTTTATGCCACCATATGCGCTGTTGCCGTGAACTCGCTTCGCGTAATTTATTGTGATAACACGTTGGCCCTCGTTGATTTTTACTAACAGATACAAAACAATCAATCCAATCAATCCAACTCCCAGTATCAACAATGTTGCTCCGTGGTTTAACCACGGTATCGTGAACCAGTTAAACATGTGAAAAGCTTGTGCGGCGCTTTCTACTGTAAATAGCGAATTCCACAGGACAGCGAGTGTGCTCGGCAATTGCGACATAATACCTGCAAAAATCAGTAAGCTAATACCATTACTAATGCCTTTTTCAGTGATGATTTCGCCCAGCCACATCAACATCATTGAGCCAGCCGTCATCGCCGAAACCGCTACTACCCACTGGTTCATTGACATATCAGTAATTGTTGAGGCGCCTGACAACACCGTTTGCCTTAGAATAAAGATATAAGCAACTGATTGCAAGATCGCCAATGGCAATGCAATCATACGCGTCCACTGATTGATCTTGCGCCGACCAGATTCGCCATCCTTGTGCATTTCTTCTAATTTTGGAATAGCCTTGGACAAAAGTTGCGTAATAATCGAAGCCGTAATATATGGTGCTATACCGACTAGCATAATCGAAAACTGCGCCAACGCCCCACCAGACAGTAAATTAAGAAAGCCGCCAAACGAATTGCTCTGAATAGTCGAATTCATAATATCCTTTAATTCGGTTGGTTCAGCCAACGGCACTGGAATATGCGCCATAAAGCGATAAACTATAATTATACCCAACACCGCCAACACACGATTGCGCATGTCGCTACTCTTGAATGATTTAAAAATTATTTTCCAGTTCAAAATATTCCCCTATGTAAATTATTGTTTACCATTTTACAGGAAAACCGCATACGGTGCAAATCATTTTTCATAATCTATTTTGCCAGTTTTTGAAGCACAGCAATAGTCCGATCAATGTCGGTTTCTTTGCTGTGCAAACCAAGGCTCATACGAATAAGCGGTGGGTATTGTTTAACTTGACTAAGATAATAATGGCAGCAAAAGTATCCGCTGCGCGTCATAATTCCTTGATCGGACAATGCCTCAGAAAGGAGGTGTGCGTCAATTTTGTCGTGATACCAGCTAATTGTTGGTGTTGGTGTTGTGTTAATCAGATTCACACCCGCCATATCCTTTAGAGCGCCGAACAAACGCTCAGCATATTCATCAACCCGCGAAGACTTCTTTGCTTTCATTAACCATTCAATTGTCGTACTCAGCGCAATAATTTCGCCCCAAGCCTGCAATCCAGCTTCAAACTTTGTATAAGCATGATTGGCACTATCAGCCGACAAAATATAGTCAGTTTCACCGGTCACGTTGTCCACCATGCCACCACCAATAAACGAAGATTTAATACGCGGTAAAAGATCACGCCTTGCGACAATTACGCCGAGACTCGGCGCATACATTTTATGCGCGCTGAAACAAATCGCGTCCGCCTCTGTCTTTTCAAGCGGTTCTGACATGTGCGCCATAGCCTGTGCAGCGTCTATAACAATCAGTCCGCCTTGCTTGTGAACTTTTTTAACTAAGTCTTTTAAATTCAGAAGTTGTCGCCCATCAATATTCGAAGCCGAATTCACCACAACTAGCGCACTGGTGAAATCATAATCATCCAAGTTAATCGAGCCATCATCATTGCGCGTAATGACTTCGCGCGGTAAATCACGTTCCTCAGCAAAAGCAATTGTCGCCAAGAAAGGCGAGTTATGCTCAATGTCAGACGTCATTACTTTTTTGATTCCATCGGTTTTAAGTTGAGAGAGAATCAGATTTATGCCGTATGTTGTGTTTAGTGTGAAACTGACGAAATAGTCCTTACTGCGAAGTTTTAGGTATTTCAAAACTAACTCGCGCGTCTCTTCGATCTTTTTATCGACTTTGACACCCCACGCATATTTCACACGTTCGCCACACGAACCGTAACTCGTGTAATATTCGTTCAGTGCGTCAATAACAGGTTGTGGACGAAGGCTTTGGCAAGCCGAATCAAGATAAACATCGTTTTCCGCCAAGTACGGAAAATCTGTGCTGGTATCGTATGTTCGTGCCATAGCTCCTCCTTTTATTTCGTCTGTCTATTGTATCACAATGTTGCAAGCTATTAATTGATTTTTTCAACAGAATAGAGTTGGAGTTTACAGCTATTCATATTTATGAAAGAATAAAATTCACGAGCAGCAGGGTTATTTACACCAGCGGTTTCGCCATTCTTGGCATCTTCGGCTGTTTCCCACTTTACCAAATCAATCCACGTGTCGCCATCACGAAGCACTTCCCAAGAGATAAATCCTTTTTGTTTGGATAAAACTTCGTTATTGCATTTTTCTGAAGCAAGCAAAAAGCTCTCTATGGATGAACCTTTTTTCAGTTTATAAGAAATAAACCAAATTACATTAGACATAGTAATGCAAATTCCTTTCAAATTTATTTGAGACTATGATATCAAAAAATGAAAAAGGAGACAAAATATCATCGCCTGTTATGCCGTGTCTATCAAAACAGAAACCCTGATTTCTTCACCAGGTAAAACATTCTCTTGCCTTCTGATTTTTGCTTTGAGCGGAAGCAAATAGACGCCTTGCTTTGTGTCAAACCAAATGGCGGTTTGCCATTCGCTATTGCCAAGCTTTGCTGTTACTCTCATTCGCCCCCAACCTTCTTCTAAGACTTTAAAATTTTCTCTTATCTCTGCCGACAGCTCCTTAGGTAGCAAAACAAAAGTCCATTCATCGAAATATGGTTTTGCCAAAAAATCGTATTCTATTTTTTCCATTGCTTTCTTTCGATTGTAATTCTATGTTATTTGGAAATAACTTTGCTTACAGGCAACCAGCCTTCTTTACAATTCCATTTCAAATTCTAATAAATCTCTACTAACTATTCCACTCTCTTCCATAAAATCTGCTTCTGTTAAGTATGGATGTACTTCTCTTACATATT
>JGI994J12354_10003303_pt1 | contig 15150 bp, 19 predicted proteins | sample IntmicLarv3ML3BL_FD_12354 | JGI IMG/M metagenome (IMG submission 12354)
AGGCAGACGTGATAGACCACTACACTACGGGACCACAAAATAATTTTATCATACCAGCAACTATCAGTGCAAGTACTTTATTAATTAAAAGCCACTATGTGGCAAATAAACAAAAATTGGTTGCGGGAGCTGGATTTGAACCAACGACCTTCGGGTTATGAGCCCGACGAGCTACCAGACTGCTCCATCCCGCGATAATAAATTTAACAAACTAAATGGCGGAGGAAAAGGGATTCGAACCCCTGCGCCGCTCACACGACCTGTCAGTTTTCAAGACTGATCCCTTCAACCGGACTTGGGTATTCCTCCGTGACATAAAAAATTATAACATAGTATGATGAAAAGTCAACCTATAAATCCCCAATAATTATTAATTTTTAGATTTTTTGTTAATTTAAAAAGCAAATACTACTTTAAAATTCAACATTTATTACTCCCTTTACTTCTGGAATTTCCTGTTTCAAAGCTTCTTCAATATAATCATGAATAGTCGAATCTGCATAAATACAACCACTACATGCACCAAGTAATTTAATATACACAATTCCATCTTCATACTTTATAAATTCTATGTCCCCACCATCCATATTTATGTATGGCCTAATACCATCAAAAACTTCCTCAATTTTTTGCTCCAAGATTTATGTTGAACAGACAAATTCAACTTCTCACCATCCCAACTATCAGTTTTTATTCAATGAAAAATAGTCTATTTTTTTCAATATTATCAATAACGATAGAATAACTGTAATCTAATTTAAACAAGTAACATTATATCTTAATTTATAATGTATTGCAATAATTGTGATATAATTTTAACAAGAGAGGTGAGAACCACAATGAAATATAACATTGGAGACATAGTAGAATGCAAAGTAACTGGCATTGAAGCATATGGTATATTTGTATCAATTGACAATATTTATGATGGTTTAATACATATTTCCGAAATTTCTGAGGGATTCGTTCGCAATGTTAACGACTTTGTTAAACCAGATGAAATTATAAAAGCCAATATTATTGATATATCAGACAACAAAAAACATTTAAAACTTTCTATAAAAAACATTGATTACAGAGATCCAAGTAAGATGAGTCAAATAGAAGATTCAGCACATGGATTCGAATTATTAAAAGAACAGTTACCGTTTTGGACCAAAGAAAAAATAAACGAAATCGAAAGTGAAGATTAAAAGAGCAGTTCAACTAAAATTGAACTGCTCTTTTTTTACTAAAATGGTGTCCCGCATGCGACTCGAACGCATGACCCTTTGATTAAAAGTCAAATGCTCTACCAACTGAGCTAGCGGGACAAATAAATTAAAAGTGGCTGCCTTGGATGGATTCGAACCATCGAAATGTCAGAGTCAAAGTCTGATGCCTTACCACTTGGCTACAAGGCAATTAAAGTGGTGGAGGGTCACGGATTTGAACCATGGAACCCGAAGGAACAGATTTACAGTCTGCCGCGTTTGACCACTTCGCTAACCCTCCGTATAAAAAAAATAAATGGTGCCGACAGAGGGACTTGAACCCCCAACCTACTGATTACAAGTCAGTTGCGCTACCAATTACGCTATGTCGGCAAAAAATGGTGGGCGATTACGGACTCGAACCGCAGACCCTCTGCTTGTAAGGCAGATGCTCTAACCAACTGAGCTAATCGCCCATTAGCCCTCTGGACGTAAATAATAGTATCATATTTAATTTGCTATTGTCAATAGCACTACTTCTCTTTTTTTGATTTTTTTGCAACAATTTTTAAAAATTGTACTATTATCTAATAAAATACTAACTTTTTACTATTATTTGGAACATTATTTAAATTCTTTAATAAGTTTTTTTAATTTTGGCTTATAATCTCTTTGTTCATGTGTAATAATTTCAGATTGATTATCAGTACTTATCTCCGGAATAATAATTCCAGATTTTAATTCAATAAAATCTGCAACAACTCTACGATGGCAAAATGTTTCTTTACTAATTTCTATTCCAGGTAATTCGTGACACAATAATATGAGTTCCTCTCCGAATCTATCTTTTAAGATTTTTAATAAATCCATAACATCCAAATCTAATAATCTATGCCTAAAATATTCTTTGATATAGTAATCGATTAAATCATCTCTAGACAAAAAATCAGGATTATCTCTCCAATATTCATATAATTTTAAACTTGGAGCCAATTTTTTGTAGGCATGTCCAAAATATCCCCAAGCATTACCACCATCACCTGTTATTGACACGGCATTGCCTGATTTAATATTTTGATAACAACCAGTTCCTTTTATAACATTTTGTAAATCACTGTTTCCTAAAAGGTTAAATAACTCAATAACTGGAGTGAAAAATGGATAACAATCTTGTCTTTCACCGCCACTGACTCTAATTGATGCTGGAAATTTTTCAGTAAATATTATTCTAATTTCTTTTTCTAATAAACGAAATTCCATAGATTCTGATTCCATTATAGACTTATTTTGATTAGCAATTCTGACACTGTTACCAGCAACAATAAAATATGGAGTTTTACACATCACATAAGTTAACTCATCGCTTATATAATTAATTTCCTGTTCTATAAACCACTTAAAATAATTATAAGTGGGATTGCTTTCATCAATTATAAATGGATAATAATCTCCAGATCTAGCTTCATGATTTGAAAATAATGTAAAATAATAGTCTCCATTCCCATCTGCCCAAAATTCAAGTTTTTGATTAAACTTATCTGTTATTGTTATTGAATTTTTATCAACATTTAACATACTTTCAACTCCTCACTACAGTTAGTATAACACTACTAAACAAAAAACGAACTATTTATTCTAAAAAGTTCGAGTAATATCATTTTTAAGAATTTTTTCTAACTTTTTGTAATGTTTTTTCAGTTACTTTATCAGTCACGAATAAAAGTGTATCCCTAGCTATTGGATTAGGTAATTCAAGTATCAGGTAGTAATAATTACTAACTGATGTAATCATATCATAAATAAGAAAAAACGGAACAATTTTATGTAAAAAAGTGGGCCCTTCAATTGTAATAATTTTTCCATTTTGATATATTGTTAATGGATATGTTTAATTAACGTTAGGGCTACTCCTTTAGACTCTATGTGTAAAGGAGGTGATGAAGATGAAAAACGAGAACAAGTTTCTACGATTCATTGTAATCCTCCTATTTATTTTATTGGTAATACTAATACTTAAATAGAAAAGTACCTAAACGCTTCATCAGTGTTTAGGTACAACCAAATTTGGAGTATACCTAATCTACCACAATTAAGCATATCCTTTTTTATTATATGCAAGTTTTCTTACTTACATACAAATAATAGCATAAATTGAGTAAAAATGCAAATGCCATTTTGCTCGATTTTTAAAAGTCATGGCATTCACTACTGGTGCTGTAAATACGCATATTTACAACTTTTCAAAGTAGTGAGATTAAAATCTCAACTGATATATTTATTTTAGCATTATTATATTCAAAAATCTATCTATTTTTTTCTCTTTGTTTATTCAATTTCTAGATTAATCAATCATATGTTACACTTTTTCGCTTTAAAAATTATACTTTGCATTTTTGAGTTTGAAAATATTCATTTACTATTTCATTTGGACTTTTAAACTTTAATACTTTTCTTGACACATTATTATATCTCGAGTTATATCTCTTTACTTTACTTTTCATATCTTCCTTTGATTTAAAAACTTGTCTTTCATAAAAACCATTATCTATTCTATGACTTCTTTCTACTTTTCCATTCTGCCATGGTGAATACGGTCTTGTTCTTTTATGTTTCATTCCCAATTTCTTTAATGTTTGTTCAAATAATGTTTTTTGTTTTGTTTCTTCTTGGTTATTTACAAATTCTGAACCATTATCTGTTTGAACAGTTATTATTTTAAATCCCAATCTTTCTTCCAATTTCATTATAAACTTACTCATATTATAACAACTCTTTTCATCTACTATCTCTAATACCCTTTTTCTACTGTATTCATCTATTGCTGTAATTTGATAATATCTCATTTCAGTTGTTTCAAAATCTAAACATTGATTAGGAACATATTTTATATCCACTTGAACTTTATCCCCTGGATAAGTTCCTCTAACTTCATTATGCTTTGTATAGCTTTTCTTGGTCTTTCTTTTATTAACTTTTACCAACAACTTCTTAAGTTGCTTATTCATAGATCCAAAGCTTCTTGTATATCCTCTTTTTATCGCTTGAACATACACTTCAGCATTACCATCACACTTATACCTTTTACTTACTTTCTTTAATAATTCAACTTCTTCGCATCTATGAGCATTTGGATGACTTTTAGGTTGTCTTGATTTTAGTTCCAAGGATTTAACTGTTCCATCATATTTAGATAGCTGTCGATATACAAATTGGCGATTTGTATGATATTTTCTTGCTGCTTTACTTACACCATTTTTTATTGCATATTCACACATTTTCTTTCTATATTTCATTTCTTCTGTTATAATTTTCATTGATACCTCACTATAATTTCGTTTTGCAACTCAATTATAGCAAAGGTATCTTTTTTTATAACTTAATTTGTAACATATGTATTATAAACTAACATTTTTTTCTCTTTGTTTATTCAATTTATCAAGATAATTATTAGTACCTCTTTCAATTCCAAGTTTCAAAACAATGTCTGAAAAATCTTTCCTTTGAAATAGAAGTTCTTTTGCAACAGAAAAGGGAGTTCTTAATGGTGCATTCTTTTGATATGAATCTAGATGTTGACTTCCAAAATCCAATTGTTGATTTAGCCATATCATTATAGGATCATCAATCACTTTAGAAACACTTGGGTGATTAAATCCATTGTGCTTACATAAATTAATCATATTTTTTGGCAATCTAGCAAGTTTAATCAAACTATTTTCATTAATTTTTAATTTACAAACATCTTCACTAGGGATATTTATTATTCCAAAGGATAAATCCTCTAAAAAATCTTCTAAATCAAAATATGTTCTTTGAGCATAACCCAAATCACTAATATTTTTATTACTAATATCTTTTGGATTAGATGTTGTTAGTAAAACTGCTATTTTTATACAAGAATCATAATAATATCTAAAAAAGTATTTATCAATTTCTGCATTTGTTGAAAGTACTATTTGACCATTTTGTAAATCACTTTTTCGATTTAAATCGAAAAGCATACAATCCAAGAGTTTTATAGAATCATCTTTTAAATCAAGTCCCAATGAAGCAGACAAATCCATTATAACTTTTATTATTTCATCTAATTCATTGGGATTACTTGAGGTACAACCATTTGCTAAATAATTTCTACGAACTTGCATATATTCAGTGATAATTTTTTTATTTTCGTTATAATTATTACTGCTATTTGGCAACGCTTTATCGCCATCTATTAAATCATCGATTTCTCTAAAATACATATAACATAATCTTAATATTTTAGCCCTAGTTTCAGCATTTGGGGTATTATGTTCATATAATTTCAGAAACAATGATACAGATTTTATTGCAGATAAAAAAGCTCTTTTTTTAAAAGGTTTTGAATTATAAAAATCTTTTTCTATTTTTTGACAAGTTTGTTCTATATCATAATTTGACATAATATTTCCTTTCATTAAATTGTTACATTTTGGCAGTGTCATTTATTTGCGATTTCTAATTTCTTTTTCTCTTTTTCTAATTCTTTTAGACTTTTTTCTGGAGTAGGAAGTTTTTCAGGCATCGTTCCACCAAGTTCTTTAATAGTTTTTCTGACTTTTTTTCCTACTTGATAATGAGCTCTTTTTGCATTAGCTTCTCCTTGAATATTTTCATTCTCAATTTTTTGTTTTGTTTGAGAAATTCTAAAGGAGTTTGCTATTAACTCATCACTGCCCATATTATCCAAAATTTCTTCTCTATAACGAAGTTCTTTTCTTTTGAAAATATCATCAGCTGTTTCACCACCATAAAGACCCTTATAACCTGCATTATGAAATTGATCCATGTTCTTTACTCCAGCTTTACTTGCTACTTGCTGTAAGGAATAATTGCCTTGTTTGGTTATTTTTCTTTGATAAAATCTTTTTTCGTTTTCTGGCAATTCTTCATACTCTTGTTCCGACAGTTCTTGCTTACGAGTCTGAATCGCAAAGTAGGTTTGACCCAATGCAATTACTTCTTTACTTGGATCAGCATTTTGGACTAGTAAATAACATGCGTATCTTGATAGTTGAAAATCATTAACCTTTTTTGTGGCACCTTTAGGCATTTTTATCGTTTTCGTGATGTCACGAAAATGTTCAGATATTTGATTATTACTATTTTCACAAGCAATTTTTGCCTTGTTAATAACATTGATAAAATTTTCCCATCTGCTATATTCTAAAATTGGATATAGTTCTCTAGCTTCCCAATATTCATTGCCATATTCATTGATATGTTTAATATCTTCAAAAGTTTTTTCTTCATATTTACTTTTTTTAATTTGATTCATATTGCACCTCCTGATTACAATTTTTCATCTACATAAATTATATCTTATTTTTTCAATTAAATCTCTAAATCATCATCAATTTCATTAGAATCTTTTTCATCTATCCATTTGTAAGTATCATACATATCACCATAAGTTTCATCTGGAATTATTTTTTTATTATTCAAATCAGATGCAACATCAATATAAATATCTCGTTCCTTTTTATTACATTTTCTAAATCTTTAACACTTCTTGTTAATCTATCTAGTTTGTAAGCAACTACTACATTTATTTTATGGTTTTTAACATCTTCAAGTAATCTTTTAAATGCTGGTCGATTAGTATCTTTAGCACTTATTCCTGCATCTTCGTATATTTCATAAATATTATAATCTCGGAGTTTGCATAAAGTTTTCAATTTGTCTAATTGTTCTACTAAAGAATAACCCTCTCTAGCTTGGTCTTCAGTAGATACTCTACAATAAATTGCTGCATTTTTTCTCATATTTTAATCATCTCTCTTTCTAAAAAAGAGGTGACAACAACATACATAAGTACATCATTGACACCTCTAATATTTTTCATTATAAAATCAAGTTTAGTTAAAAGCTCTTTTCTTATCATAATCAAAACCCCCATTTGATTAGAGATAATACTGCTCTCTCTTGATTAGTTATAATAGACTATTTTTACAAAAAGTCAATATTTTGATGTCAATATTTGCCTTATTTAATGGCTATTTTATGTGTTTTTATATAGTTTTCTAGTTCAGTTATAGGAATAGAATGTTCTAAAGTGTTTATATAAACATCAGTACATTCATTAAAAAGTAGATAGATATTATTATCAACAATTAATTTATGTGGCTCAATATAAGCAAGATTTGTATTATCTATATTGATAATATTTCCATTTTCAATAGTTGTTTTAATACCTAAAAATAATAATATGTTTTTTATTTTACTTTCTAATGTTTCTTCTATCTCTATAACTTCTTTTGTTATTTGCATAAACTAATCACCTCACTTACATAACAAAAAAAGATTAATTTTGAAATTAACCTTTTTCATTATTAAGTCGAATAGGTTCGACTAATTTCCTTCTGGTGCCCAAGGCCGGACTTGAACCGGCACGAGGTTTAAATCTCGCAGGATTTTAAGTCCTGTGCGTCTACCTGTTCCGCCACTTGGGCAGGCACTTGTCTTAAGTAAGACTACTAGAGTATATAATATTTTTTTAGCTTCTGCAAGTAGTTTTTAATACTTTTATATTTTTCTTAAATATTCTCCCGTTTTTTTAATAACCAATCAATGGAATTAATTTGAGCATACTTAAGTAACATAAAATAGGTATTTAGCAAAAATTTTTCATATTGATCAACCTTTTCAATAATAGAAATGAGCTTTTTTTCATCCTCATTCTTATTCATGATATCTTCAAATAAATCAAAATAATAAGATGGATATAACAATCTTCCATACAACATTTGATAAGAAAAACGCCCTAATTCTCTTTGTTTTAAAAATATTTCTAACTCACTTTTTGCATCACCACCAAAGAAAAAAGTACTCTTAATATGCTCAGCTATATCTCTTATTTCTAAATCAAAAATAAAATTTAGGGGATTCATATAACTACCTCTATAATTAGGATATTTAATTCTTTTTCTACAAAGTGAAATTCTATCTAACTCACTCATAGATAGATTAATTACAGTATCATTAACATATGATATAGCATTTTCTGCTAAACCAATAAAATAACTAAATGAATCAATAACAATTCTTTTATTTTTTCCTAATTCACTAATTTGATATTCAAAATAATCCACTTTACTACTCCACAAATTCACCCAATCATTTTTATACATTTTATTTTTTGCTGGATTAACAATGAGTCTAGAATTAAAATCAATCATATCAAATATATCAAAAGTCTGATTTAATTCTCCTTGAATTCTTAAAAGCACATAATTTTGATCATTTACACTAGTCAAAATTTTCGCATCTTTATTTAAAACAAAATCATGAACATTAATTCCCTTACTTTTCATTTCCTTGCTTACATCAATAATATCTTCCAAGTCCTCAATTTTTCTTTCAAATGGAACGAAAAAAAAGCAGCTATCTTCCATATAAAAGAAGCTAAATGTCCTTTTTTCTATTAACTCTTCAATATAAATATCGTAACAAACTTCGATTGTTTTTTTCATATCTTCATCACTATTAAAGTATATGAAAAAACTTAAGTTTTATTAACTTAAGCTGCTTGATTTAAAGAACTATCTCCAACTGGTTTAATTGTATAAGCTTCCTGACTTTGATTTGTTTGTATATCATCAGTAGGAACTGCTACTGTATTACTAGATGCCAAAGCTGATTTTAAAGTCACATTTTCTTGTATCAATCTCTCCACAGTGTATTCCAAACCACTAATTCTAGCATCCATAGCTTGTGCCCAAGAAGAGGCCTTTGAAAATGGATCATCTGAATGTACAACACTTTGCGCAACAGGAGCTTCGTAAACTGGCGTTACTATAGGTTCAGCCTCATTTTCAGCCTCATTTGTTAGAGGAATAACTGGAGCAACCTCAAAAGCCTCAGAAATCATATTAGTTGTTGTAGTTTCAACTTCAACAGGAAAAACATTCTGCTTACCATTAGCAAAAATATATTCTGATAATTTAGAAACATTAAGTGGTTCCAAACCAAGTTCGATACTATATGTAGCAGCAGTACACTGTAGAGTTGATGGAAATTCTTCAACCTCTACACTTTGTCCCTCTATTATTTGTTTTATAACACCCTTAGCATTTTGCCACTCATTAGGATGTTCAGAATTCGGAGTTGATAATAAATTACCATTCAACTCACTTACCATAGTCAATACATAACCATCCTTATTTTCTCCAGTTCTTGATTTAAACACTATATATTTTTTTTGATTCTCAGGTGTTGAAAAACAAGCAAGAACTTGAGCTTCACTTTGTACTGTTCCATCCACATTATTAACAACAACTATATCACTAAAATTTTCTTTCATACAAATTCCTCGCTATTCTATTAAATATTATAACAAAAAAAAATAAAGCTTTCAATCCCTTATTCTCTCTATTTGAAACCAACTACAACCATATGCACAATATTTTTCCACATAATTACTTAGTTGACCAATATCATTATAATCCTTAAAATTTTTATGTGCCTTGTTATTAAACCCTTTTAACCGCACTTTCCCATATGCCCAATCACCAACAATATAATCATAATCCGCAAAATAATCTGTTATCTTTTCTGCTAATAACTCAATATCTAAAGCATCTTTAACATTTTCAATAACCCTGTATTTCAAACCATTAATCTCAATTTCTTTCATAAAATACATCACCTATCCAAATTATATCACAAACTAAGTAACAGGAACATTAAATATTTCGCTGTTTTTTTGTAAAATACCACCATAAAAATCTGGAACAATCCCTTGTATAACTTTCGCAGCAATCAAAACATCATAACTTGTTTCAATAATTTCAAATGTAACAGGTGTCATTATCTCCTCTGAAACACTCAAATTCATATAAACTTCTATCAAAGCATTATTTATTCCATAATTAGATACTTTAGTATTAATAACCCCAACAACATTACCTATCATTCTAATTTTCACTGGAATTCTAGGTCCAAGATTAGCAAAATAAACTGATTTAGATGCAACTCCAATAGGGATATTTAAAATAAGCCCCTCATATCCATCACTTAAATCAGGATCAGAAAACCCCATCTCTCTTAGTTGTCCCAATTCTAATTTAGCTATTTTATCATGTAAATGAGCAGTTGCATTTCGCAAAATTTCATAAGCATTATTCATTTTAAAATCAACACTAATGATTTCTTCCTTTGAATTTTGAATTACATTAACAATATCTTCTACATCTGCACTATTCATAATTTGACTATTATAAGTTTGAATAATTATCAAGTTATTAAATGTCCTCACCCTTTGAGTTGCCACCTCTAAAATTCTTGGATTTACTTTTTTATTAAATATACTTAAAAACACTACAACCAACACCACAATCAATAACATAATTGCAAAAATTGTATTTGCAACATAATTAATTTTACTTTTATTCTTCAAACGTACTTTTTTCATATTAAATATTATGCAAAAAAAAGATTTATTTAACTCTAAATAAATCCCCATTCAAAAATACTGTTTAAAACCAACAACATCCCTACAATCAACACTATCACAACAATACTTACTAAAATCTTGATTAGTAATTTATTTGACTTCATTTCCTCTTTTAAATCATTAAAGTCATCAAAATCACTTTGGGAAAAAGACATAGAATTTGTAAAAAATGATTTATCTACTGAAATTGTATTTGCTTGATTTTCTACTATCACATCTTCAACATTAGAACTTACCCCTACTGGCATCAATTCTTCATCATTACTAACTTTTGCTACAACATTTGTATAATTATCAATATCTTCTTTCAAACCATCTAAAACAATAGTATTTTCATTTCCTTTTAAATCTTCTAAAATATCTAATGGAGAACTGTCTTTTTTAAGAAATTCTCGTTCTGTAATAGTATGAATTAATTCCAAAAGTTCATTTTCAGTAGAATCTTTTTCATCACTACTTTCTGCTAAATCTAAATTTTTCAATATATCATATTGTGTATCTCTTATTTTTTTTAATCGAGCTCGATCATAATTTTCTATTTTCTGTTCTTTTGCACGTTCTAAAAGTGTTGTTATATCATACTCGCGAGTCTCTTCTAAATTTATTGGTGCACTTTCCTCTTCAAAATCAACTAAATTTTCAACAGTCTTCCTCCTCGGAGTTTCTCTGTGTTTTTTATCTAACATTTCCTTAACTTTTTCAATATCAATATTATTATTATTAATTCCCAAAACTTTTACATTAGAGTTAACATTAAAATCTTCTAATGAAGCTCTGCTAGTTTCTTTATACAAATCTGAATTCTTTTCTGATCTTGATATAATGGGACTTGTCTCATCATAATATTTTTCCATCCTTGATTTCATAGCACTTAACTTTAGACACCCACTTTCTACTTAGTATAATAATATCATAACTAGTCGTTTTTTTAAAGAAATTATTTGCAATATCTTAATTCTTTAAGTATAATGACTCTCGTAAGGAGAGTGAACAAATGGAAAAAATAGTTGTTGATCAAAGTTTATGTATTGGCTGTGGAGCTTGTGTTTCTCTAGACTCAGAGCATTTTGATTTTAATGACTCTGGATTAGCATCTTGCATTAATCAAAATAATTTAGAAAATTCTAATTTATCTAATGCTATTGATTCTTGTCCTACTGGAGCAATAAAAATCGCAAAAACAGACGAAGAACAGTTCCAAGAAGATGAAAACTCTAATTGTGAAAGCGCTTGCTCATCTTGTGCATGTGCATGTTCTTAAAATCAATTTAAGTTAAAAAAGAGCCATCCTAGCTCTTTTTTAGTTACCTAAATTATATAATTTTTTTACTTCCTTAACTGATAACTTTCTATATTCACCAGACTTCAAATTATCTAATGTTAAAAAAGCATAACTCTCACGTTTTAATTTTAAAACTTCATACCCAAGGGTTGCAAATATTTTTTTAACAATATGATTGCGCCCCTCAACAATTGAAATTTCAACAATTGAAGTTTCTTTTTCACGATCTTTCTTACGTAATTTTACTCTACTGGGAATAGTTCTAACACCATCAACTATAATTCCTTTTTTTAATTTTAATATATCTTCCCCACTTATTATTCCCTCAAGTTTAGCAACATAAACCTTTTCTACACCATGACTTGGATGAGTTAAAAGATTAGTTAACTCTCCATCATTAGTCAATATTAAAAGACCAGTTGTATCATAATCCAATCTACCAACTGGATATATTCTAGTTGTCGTATTAATCAAATCAATTACTGTTTTACGGCCATGTTCATCACTAAGTGAACTAATAACTCCTCTTGGTTTATTTAATAAATAATACTCTTTTTCATCTAATACAACTCTCTGATTTCCAACTTCAATAGCATCCATTGGTGAAACTTTTGTTCCAAGTTCTCTAACAACAACCCCATTGACTCTAACTTTGCCCTCAAGTATCAACTCTTCAGCTTTTCTTCTTGAAGCTATTCCTGCTTGTGCTATAATTTTTTGTAATCTTTCCATGATTTAAATCACCTATCCATTATTATAGCACGTTTATGTAAATAATAGTTTTACAATTATCAAAGCTACTACAACTCCTAAAAAATCAGCAAAAAGACCTATTGCAAGCGCATGCTTTGTCTTGCTAACTTTAATACTTCCAAAATACAGTGCTAAAATATACAAAGTTGTATCATTTGATCCTTGTATAACAGAAGATAATATTCCAACAAAAGAATCTACTCCATTAACTCTAAAAATATCATTCAAAATTGCTAATGATGCACTTCCCGATATTGGACGCAATATAGCCATTGGAATTATTTCTAAAGGAATTTTTAAAATTGCTAGAATTGGTTCTAACAAAAATGAAAAAATATCTAATGCTCCACTCTTAAAAAAGATATTGACTGCAAAAATCATTGCTAATATTGAGGGAAAAATATTAAATACAACTCCAAGTCCCTCTTTTGCACCATTAACAAAAGAATCATAAATATTGATTTTTTTGAAATATCCATAACCAACAATACCAATAACAACTAATGGAATAATAAATACCGAAATACTATCATATTTCATCTTATCTACCTCTTCTAATCAAATAATCAATAAATAAAGCAAGTACACAAGTTATTATTGCACTAAGAATTGATGCTAAAATAATAATTGATGGATTTACACTATTATGAGCCATTCTAAGAGCAATAACAGTCGTTGGAATTATTGTAAATCCAGTTGTATTTATAACCAAAAATGTCACCATTGCATCAGTTGCAGTATCTTTTTTTAAATTATCTTTTTGCATCTCTTCCATCGCCTTTAATCCAAATGGGGTTGCTGCACTTCCTAAACCAATTGCATTAGCAACTATATTAGATGCAACATATCCAAGAGCTTTATCATTTTTTTTCAAACTAGGAAATATAGACAATATCACTGGAGCAATTAATTTAGAAAACTTCGCCACCAACCCACTATCTTCAGCAATCTTTAAAAGACCCATCCATAATACTATTATTGGCAGCATTTTTAAGATAATATTCAAACTCGACTCTGCACTACTTATTATTTCAAGATTAATACTAGATACATTCCCAGTTAAAAAAGCATATATTATTCCTATACTTATCAAAAAAAACCAAACTGTTTTTACCATTTTTTAAACCATGACATTATCTTTTGCCAAAAACTATGCTCACTACTTGTTTCCTTTTTTATATAAATATTTTCAAAATGAACTAACTTATCTGCTAAATAAATCTCTGCTCTACCAATTAAATCATTATCATTATATACATCAACATCATCGAGTTTAATTTTTATATTAATCTGTGCTCTTTCATTTTTTGTAATCAACATCTTAAAACTTTGCTCAATATATAACTTAGCATCTTCAAACTTATTATCATCTACTTTAAAGTTAGCTTTATCTAAAATATATGCAACTTCATACTTACTAAAATATTCCGTGTATAATGATTCATGATTATTAAAATCATTACCATCATTTAATGTTACAACAATCAAATTTTTATCATCCCTACTAGCTGATGTAACCAGAGTTCTTTTAGCTTTTTGTGTATAACCAGTCTTTCCTCCAGTTGCATATTCATACATGTTTAATAATTTGTTCTTATTGCCCCATACATAAGTCTTATAATTACTTTTTACTGTAATACTCTTTGTTCTAGTTATCTCCCTAAACTCATCATTTTGCATCGCATATCGCATCAACAATGCCATATCATATGCAGTTGACATATTACCATTACCATCATTTTCTTCCAACCCATGAGAATTAAGAAAAATAGTATTACTCATTCCTATTTCTTTTGCTTTCTCATTCATCAAAAGAGTAAATGCTTCAATTGAACCACCAACATTTTTAGCAATCGCTACTGCTGCATCATTTCCACTTCGAAGCATAAGGCCATATATTAAATCTCTAAGAGTTAATTCTTCTCCTATTTGAATATATATAGCACTTCCATATGATCGAAGAACTTCCTCATCAACTACTACTAATGATTCTACATCCCCATACTCCAAAGCTATTATTGCACTCATAATTTTGGTCGTACTAGCAATCAACTTTTGCTTAGATATATTTTTCTCAAACAAAACCCGCTTTGAATCAGCATCCATTACAATTGCAACTTCTGAACTAATTGCGCCCACTCTAAACATAAAAACAAAAAACAAAAGTACAAATAATAGTATCTTCTTCATAATATCACCTAAATAATCATATGAAAAAAGAACTATTTCTAGCTCTCATAATTATAAACTCCATGTATTTTTTCTAAATCCGTATCACTAAGCTGTACTACAAACCAAGTACCATCTCTTTTTTCTAATTTAATATTCAATGTATAATCAACTGTATCAGTAGCATTTTTCATCTTATCTAACTTATAATTAATATATAATGTCTTATCATATACACCATCTTCATCATAAAACTCTCCTATATTATTACTCATATA
>JGI994J12354_10003304_pt1 | contig 15142 bp, 12 predicted proteins | sample IntmicLarv3ML3BL_FD_12354 | JGI IMG/M metagenome (IMG submission 12354)
CGTCAGCGGCTCGAGCATCGAGCTTTCCGCTGACGGACCGATACGTCCTCCGTATTGTGTGTACTTGCAAGGAGGTATTACCTACGAGTACGGAAAGCTCGGAGTGCTAAGTGCGGCAAAAGAGTTTGTATAAAAAAAGAGGAAGTTGTTTTACAACTTCCTCTTAAAAATTTTCTCGGTATAATAGGTCAAAGCAGCAAACGTTCCCACAATCGAAGTGAACTTCGCAATTGTCCCGAAGATATTTGCCAAACTGGTATCCGCAGTTTTTGTGCTGCCGTCATGTTGGGGTTCATTATTCTCTGCGGACGGGCGGCTTTTGTTTTCACCTGATTTCGGCGGATGATCGTTCATATCACCGCCTGATTTACCGCCTTTCGCTTTCGCGGAAGATGCCCCGACAAACGGCTCAACAAGCCAATTTGTAAAACTACTCGCGGCGACATTGTAAGCCCCAAAAGAAAGCACACACACAAGCAAGCCAGTGGCAATTGATTTTCTTATAACAGCCGATTTTATGCGAACTGCTTTTTTGAGCATTCCCAAAACAAAGTTCCAATGCAATCCCAAATGAACGCCGACCAATATGATGGAAACCGCGCCGCAGAAATGATGAATACCCCGCCAAACGCTTCCGTGTGAATCGGCGGGAAATAAAAACTGCGATGTTTGAACGCCGCTTATGACCAGAAAAACGAATGTGACAACCAAAAGCAAATTGACGATATATCCGATTATGATTTTTAATGAAAGAGTCTTGCAAAACAGTTTTTTTGAAACTCCCGCAATCCATTTTAAGTTCAGCAAACAATGGATGATGAACAAACCGCATATGGCAAGCCCTGCGATTTCGTGAAATGATATAGCCGCCACATGGCTGTTATAGAGAAGCATCAAAATAACGAACATCACGATATCAAGCGCAATTTTGATTATGTTTTTCTTCATGGCGAAATCCTTGTATGTAAAGTGTACATTGTACACTTGAAAATTTATTTGCTTATTATACATCTGAAAATTGTTATTCTTGTAAGACGTGGAAAAAGAGGTTGCTAATGCAACCTCTTTTTCTATTTATGACTTAATCCGATATCTTTGAATGACCTCGCCGAATGTTTCGCTTTGAAATTCAGCTTCCAATATCCCGCCGCAGTTTTTAATTACTCCTGCCGAAGCAGAATTGTCCTTATCACACGAAATGATGATATCGCACAAACCGATTGTTTTGCAAAAAGTCAATGCCTCTCGCAGCATTCGCGTTCCATAGCCCTTTCGCCGCTCGGTGGGACGTATGCAATAACCTATATGCCCGCCCTCCTTACGCAAAAATTCATTCAGTGCCAAGCGTATGTTTATCATACCCACGATTTTATCGTCATCTTCACGCACATAAAAATACGTATATGCAGGAACTCTGCCCTCGGGAATGTTGGCAACATCTAAATCCTTAATGACTTTAGCAAGCCAGTCAGAATATGTGCTGTCTTTTAAGAATACGTCAAGAGCACCCGTGCCGTTTATTTCCGAAGAGTATTCATAAAACTCGTTAATAAACTCTGTCGCCTTTTTCTCGTATTTTTTACATGGCAAAACGAATTTCATTTTATATCCCCGCTAAAATCCCGTAAATCTCTGCGTTCGCTCCTTGGTCAAGCGCCCACTTGCGAGAACGCTCGCTGTCCTGCCCTCCGTTATTAGTCGTCCAGCTTTCAAGCCAGCGCCGCGGAATTTGGTCGTCCTTAATAAAATTATTGTACGCGTAATCAATCGACTTCTGCACCTCAACCAGATAGTTCCTGCAATCAGCATCGTATGGCAACAAAGCCACCCAGCCCTTAACCATAATTGCCGTGAACCACGGTGTCGTCGTAAGCGGGAAATCTCTAAGCCCGTTCGGAGAGGACTTTGAGAACCGATTATACGCGCCTCGCGCGCTCTCTTTGCCATAGTTCAAATACTTCTCATCTTTCGTCACTCGGTACAAAGCGGCACATCCGTATACGAAAGAGCCCGTGTTGTAGCTATGAAATCCACCGCCCGGACGGTCGGATGGCTTAGTACCGATAAGGTCTTCAAGGCAACCGTCACTCATTCTAAGCCTAAGGCAAAAATCGAATGTTTTCTTCGCCCAGTCAAGCCACTTTTGCTCTTTCGTGTGTTCGTACAACCGAACGAAAACCTCTATCATGGGCGCATTACTGCACGCATGAGTCGCTCCCTTACGGTAATCCCAGTAAAAGCCGCCGGTGGAAGTGTCAGTATTCCAAGCATCGCGAATGAGGAAATCTGTTGTACGAATAGCTTGGTCAAGATACTTCCGATTGCTCGTGATTTCATAGCCCGAAATGTATTCGGTGATGTCCCACATGTTGTCGTCATACGCCATCGCCTTACCGGGCTGAGCCGTCCTAACGCTCTTTCGGTCAACTACGAACCCAACAATTTTGTTGTTTTCGTAATAACCGTAATAGTCATTTCCGTCAAAAATATTTTCAAGCGTGCCTTTGTACTTGCCCTTGTCAATCCGCGCAAGCTTGACAACCATGCTCATCATGCCGCCGTATTCCCAGTTGGTCGCAGAGGTAGTGCGCGGATAATCTTGAAACAGCACCTGACTGCTTTGGTCATAGTAATATTTAAGATACGCATCGCCCAAGCGTTTTGCGCGAAACTCGTTGCGCTCTCTGACGCTCATGCCGCTTTCGTCAACCGCCGGAGCATTGTCCGATAACGCTCCCGCGGGTGATGACCTTGCCTGCGACTCTGCCTTTGACGGCGCCGCGCTCTGTGATGTTTCTGTCGAAGTGCTTTCTTTCATTTGTGATTCCTCCTGTGATGTTTTCGCTTTCGAGGCCTCTCGTGAGGTTTCTTCTGACGAACTTCCGTCAGAAGAGCCCTGCCCGCACGAAGCCATAGCAAGCATTAGTGATATAAGAATGATTATTGATATAATTTTTTTCATTGTTTTTCCTTAAGTAATTCATTTACACGTTCCGCCGCGGGGGGGAGACGTTGTATTTGTAGGTTGTCATGTATTTTATACTCCTATGTGTTGTCTGCCTATCGGCTCAAATTGCAATAAATAACCCTGCCATCACTCTTTCGTATGCGAAGCTCCGGCCCGCCCCCGCCGCAGCTGTCATCCCGTTCACCATTTTCATCTTTCAAATCATAAACAACAAGCCATGTTTCTTCGTACGGAGCAAACTGCCATCTCGGGTCATCCCATATTTCAATTTCGTAATGATATTTTTTTCCATCCAATTCAACTTCATCTTCTTCAAAGCTTTTATTAAACTCTTGAAAAACATATTCTTTCGAGATAGCTATCGCTTGTTCTTTCGTTTCTACGGGCCGTCCAAAAAAGCTTTGCAGAACGCACAAATAAACATCCCTGCTTCTTTGGTTTATGAAAACCTCCAGACCACCATCGCCATCCTCCAAATAGAAAAAAACACTCCAAAATACATTTTTGTTCCAGCCTTTATTAATCTCAGAAGCTTCATTTACATCAACCTTATATCCATCAAAACTCTTGTTATACTTATTTAAAGCATACTCTTTGGCGATAGCTATCGCTTGTTCTTTGCTTATTCTCACAGAGCTTGAAGCAGGCCTATCTTCAGAAACAGGCGCGGAAGACGGAAAGCTAACCTGTGGTATGCTTGGAGGACTCTCGACCTCAAAGCTTTCTTCGCTGCTTACAGGTGTCAAGCTCTCATCGATAGTTTCATGCTTGATGCTACAACCCGTTAGCATTAACGCCATGATAAGTACAACTATAGTAATCTTTTTCATCATATTATCCTCCTAATAAGCGCACTTGCTGCATTTTTGATGACCCGGAATATCGAGGTCCCATTCAAGACTTTTAGGATCGTGATAAGTCCTGTGGCTTAATACTTCGGATTTCCACTCACCAACATATTTTTTTATCCACCCGGCGGGAGTTACAAGATATCTATTTCTGCAAATAGCAAGAAATAACCCTACCGTCACTTCGCCGTATGTCAAGTCCCGGGCCGCCTCCACCATAGCTCCACTGCTCGCCGTTTTCATCTACCAAACCATAACTAACAACCCATACTTCTCCTTCCGAAATATTTTTATATTTAGAAGCATCCCATACAAAAATTTCATAATGATATATTTTACCACTAAATTCAATTTCATCTTCTTCAAAACTTTTATTATACATTTCAAAAACATATTCTTTCGCGATAGCTATTGCTTGCTCTTTGGTTTCCGCAGGGCTTTGCAGCATGCAAGCAATAACGCTCCCGTCAATCTTGCGTATATAAATCGCCGGACCGCCTATCAAATCATAAGCAACAAACCATATTGTATTAAACGCCCATTCTCCATCATATAGCACATTTATATATTCAGAAGCATCAGATACTTTAATTTCATATTCATCAAAACTTTTATTATACTTCTTTAAAACATACTCCTTCGCGATAGCTATCGCTTGTTCTTTAGTCTCTACAAGACCTCCTTTGTAAACAACAGCAGAAGATTCAATCTTAGATGTTTCCTCACTGCTTACAGGCGTCAAGCTCTCATCAATGGTTTCATGCTTGATGCCACAACCCGTTAGCGCTAACGCCATGATAAGTACAACTATAATAATCTTTTTCATTTTTGTTTTTATTTAAGTAATTCGTTTACACGTGCCGCGGCACTGTTAAGTGCGTTAGGAACGTTTTTAGTTGAAACTGCCTCATTGATGGCTTTCGCTAAAAGACCCTCAATCTGAAGCCAATTAGTAACCCCCGGGCGAGATTTCGTAATCTGCACCTGCTTTACAAACACGTTCCACACAGGACTTGAAGTGAAATAACTGTTGTTAATCGCCGTCTTAGTTGTCGGAAGAAAATTGTTCTTCCTTGCCCAAGCTACCTGAATGGAGTCATCAGTAAGGAAAGTTTCAAGGAAATCAAAGCATACCTGATTGAGCTCTTCACTTCTCGGCTTGGTTGTCTTTGCCTTGTTTTTCGTAACCCCCCACGCATACATTCCAAGCATTGAATATCCGGGAATGCCCGCTTTACTTGCGGGTCTTGTCGTAACTCCGAGATTTTGCCCGTGAGTATTACTGATAAGCGACGGAATTGCCCAACATCCCATCTCAATCATACCAACCTCGCCGCGATAGAAGCCTGGCTCCATATACTGATTTTGTGTAAGCTTTTCTCTTGAAAACGAGATAACCCTGTTAAAAGCATCGATGCCTTCTTGCTGATTGAACACAGCGGTTTTCAAGTCGGGCGATAAAATTTCGCCGCCCTCAGACCAAAGCCAATGCATAAGGACAGGTGACACCCAACTCTCGCGTCCTTGATTCGCAGTATCAAAGAACGGAAAAGTAATCGGAGTTTTCGACGGAGATGCCGCTTTCATAGCGTTCGCAGTGGCTTTCAGCCCCTCGTAAGTTTTAAGGTCGTTCACCGTCTTGCCCGCGGCTTTCAACATATCGGCATTGTACATAAACCCAATCGTGTTCGCATCCCCGGGAATGCCGTACACAGCTCCGTTATGCGAAACCGCCTCCCAACAAGGGGCAATGAATTTGTCGGCAATATCTTTCGCACCGTATTTACTCAGATCAATCATGTTACCTTTATTCCCGAACCCCGTGACATACACATGGTCAAGCCTGAGAATATCAGGTGCCTGCCCCGAAGAAAGAGCACGCTGAATCGCCTCGATATCGGTGGTCGAGCTATTTTCAAGCTTCACCTTAACATCGGGTCGCTTTGCTTCAAAGTTTTTGATTGCCGCCTTTACGCTGTCGTCATTCGGGTCAGCCCATATGACAATCTGATTTTCAGAAAGAGGTACGGACGATGCTCCGCCGGACGACGTTCCGCTTGCAAGCGACTCTTCCCACGATATTCCACTGTTCACAGAGCCGCTTTCATATTTGATATCCGGTTTCGTGCACCCTACAAATACGGCTCCTGCCATTAAAATCATAAGTAAAATTGCGGCTATTTTTTTCATCATAACTCTATTCCTTTATAGTGGGTTTTTAAGTAATTCGTTTACACGTGCCGCCGCCGCATCAAGCGCTTTCTTCGTGTCTTTAGTCGAAACCGCCTCGTCGATGGCTTTCGACATAAGCCCCTCAATCATCATCCAGTTTTTTACCCCCGGGCGAGATTTAGTAATCTGAAATTGCTTGGCAAACACGCTCCACACAGGACTTGACGTGAAATAGCTGTTGGCAACAGCGCCCTTTGTCGTCGGAAGGAAATTATTCTTTCGCGCCCAACTTACCTGCAAAGCGTCATCAGTACAGAAAAACTCAAGGAAGTCAAAGCATGCTTGGTTCTTCTCCTCGCTTCTCGGCTTGTTTGTCTTTGCCTCGTTTGTGGTAACACCCCACGCATACAGCCCAAGCCCCGAATATCCGGGAATGCCTTTTTTAAGCACAGGCATTGTCGTAGCACCAAGGCTCTGCCCATGAGAGTTGCTGATAAGTGATGGAATCGCCCAACAGCCCATCTGTATCATACCAACCTCGCCGCGATAGAAACCCGCCTCCATATACTGGTTTTGCGTAAGCTTTTCTGTCGAGAACGAGATAAGCTTGTTCAAAGAGTCTACCCCCGGTTGCTGATTAAACACAGCGGTTTTCAAGTCGGGCGACAGCACTTCGCCGCCCTCACTCCAAAGCCAGAACAAATAATTGAATGCTCCGTCCCACCCGCGCCCAAAATTGGCATTATCAAAGAACGGGAAAGTAATCGGCGTCTTCGACGGCGCGGCATCTTTCATGGCCCGTGCCGTGTCCTTCAATCCCTCATACGTTTTAAGGTCATCCACCGTCTTGCCCGCATTATTGAGCATGTCAATGTTGTACATAAACGCGATTGTGTTCGCATCCCCCGGGATGCCGTAAGTCGCGCCGTTATGCGACACAGCGTTCCAGCAAGAGTCAACAAATTTCGGCGCAATGTTCTTGGCACCGTATTTGTTAAGATCGAGCATGTTGCCGTCACGCCCGAAACTGGTAATGTACACATGATCAAGCCGCATAATGTCAGGTGCCTGCCCCGAAGACATAGCGCGCTGAATAGCTTCGATATTGGTGGTTGAGCTGTTCTCAAGCTTCATTTCGACATCAGGGCGCTTTTTCTCGAAGTTTTTGACAGCAGCCTTGGCACTGTCATCATTGGGGTCAGCCCATATGATAATCCGTTTTTTGCTCTCGGCTTTGGACGAAGAAGAGTCGTCGTGAGCCGACCTGACAATCGCTCCGCTCTTGTCAACCCAATCTCCGCCTGCGTTTCTCGATACTCCGTCGGGAAGCGAGTCATCCCATGACATTCCCACCCCTGCAGAGCCCTCGCTATTCTCAACGGAAGGTCCGCACGAAACCGCAATTAGCACAAGCGATAGAATAGTGATTATCAATACAAATTTTTTCATGATTTTGTCCCTTGTATTTTTATTTAAGTAAATCATTGACACGCTGCGCCGCATTATTCAAAGCATTCGGTACGTTTTTCGACACAACCGCATCGTTTATACCCTTAGAAATAAGCCCCTCGATCTGAAGCCAGTTGGTAACTCCCGGGCGAGATTTCGTAGTCTGCACCTGCTTGGCGAATACACTCCAAATAGAGTTTGTAGTGAAATAGCTGTTGGCAATAGCTCCTTTTGTCGTCGGGAGAAAATTATTCTTCCTCGCCCAGTTCACCTGCAAAGCATCGTCCGTAAGAAATGTTTCAAGAAAGTCAAAGCATATCTGGTTCATTTCTTCGCTTCTCGGCTTGTTTGTCCCCGCCTCGTTCGTCGTAACACCCCAAGCATACAGCCCAAGCCCCGAATATCCGGGGACACCCGCCTTAAGCACAGGCATTGTCGTAACCCCAAGATTTTGACTGTGAGTATTGCTCAAAAGCGACGGAATTGCCCAACATCCCATCTGTATCATGCCGACCTCGCCGCGATAGAAGTCCGCCTCCATGTACTGATTTTGCGTAAGCTTTTCTGTCTGAAACGAGATAAGCTTGTTCATCGCATCAATTCCCGGCTGTTCATTGAACGTAGCTCTTTTATAGTCGGGCGATAAAATATCACCGCCCTCGCCCCAAAGCCAAAACGCAAAGTTGAACCCTCCGATAGCCCAGCCATCACGTCCCCCATGCGCATTATCAAAAAACGGAAACGTAATCGGCGTTTTCGACGGAAAAGCCGCCTTCATCGCATTTGCTGTGGCTTTCACTCCCTCATAAGTCCTCAAGTCTTCCACCGTCTTGCCCGCACCTTCAAGCATGTCGGCATTGTACATAAACCCGATTGTGTTCGCGTCCCCCGGGATGCCGTAAGTCGCCCCGTCAAATGTCACAGCATTCCAACAGGTATCGACAAATTTCGGCGCGATTTTTTTCGCACCGTATTTATTCAGGTCAAGTATGTCGCCGTTACGTCCGAAACCCGTGACATAAACGTGGTCAAGCCGAAGAATGTCGGGGTTTTTCCCCGCAGAAACAGCACGCGTAATAGCCTCGATATCAGTGGTCGAACTGTTCTCAAGCTTCACTTTAACATCGGGGCGCTGTTTCTCGAACTTTTTTATCGCCGCCTTGATACTGTCGTCATTCGGGTCAGCCCATACAATAATACTCTTGTCAGGGGCGGGCAACTCCGATGGCAATTCGCTAAATGCCCACTCGCTTGAAGAGGATTCTTCAATAGGAGGAAACTCTACTATGGGACACCCGACAAGCACGAACATTGCCATTAAAATCAAAAGCAGAATTGCTATAAGTTTTTTCATAACTTCTTCCTCTTATTTAAGTAATTCGTTAACACGATTGGCAGCATTGTTCAAAGCGTTCGGTACGTTCTTAGAGGAAACCGCATCGTTGATTGCCTTAGAAAGAGCTCCCTCAATCTGAAACCAGTTGGTAGCCCCCGGGAGAGATTTCGCAACTTTCATCTGCTCAGAGAATGTTTTCAAAACCTGATTTGAAGTAAAATAGCTATTATCAATCGCCGTTTTGGTCGTCGGGAAAAAATTGTTTTTTCTTGCCCAACTTACCTGCAAAGCATCATCAGTAAGGAATGTTTCAAGGAAATCGAAACATATCTGATTCGCTTCCTCACTTTTCTTAGTACTCGTTTTCGCTTTGTTTGTAGTAACACCCCACGCGAACACTCTCAGAATGGAATACGCGGGAACTCCTGCTTTAAGCACAGGCATTGTCGTAACACCAATGTGATTACCATGAGGCATACCCAAAGAAGGGAGTGCCCAGTAACCCATCTCAATCATTCCAACATTGCCTTTATAGAAATCCGCTTCCATATACTGAGTCTGCGTCAATTTCTCTGTCGCGAACGAAACAAGCTTGCTCATTGCGTCAATACCGGCTTGCTCATTAAACTTAGCAGTTTTCAAATCTGACGACAAAATTTCGCCGCCCTCGCGCCAAAGCCAGGAACAGAAGTTAAATACCGGCCAGTTCTCACGCCAACAGTCCGCTGCGCCAAAGAACGGGAAAGTAATCGGAGTTTTCGTCGGAGAAGCCGTTTTCATCGCCTTTGCAGTAGCTTTCAACCCGTCATAAGTTTTGAGGTCGTTGACTGATTTACCCGCAGCATTAAGCATATCTATATTATACGCTAGCGCCGTCGTGGTCGCATCCCCGGGAATTCCGTAAACCGCTCCGCCATGCGACACTGCATCCCAGCAAGAGTCCACAAATTTCGGAGCAATGTTTTTAGCACCGTATTTATTAAGATCAACAATCTCGCCACTTCGTCCCATGCCGGTTAGATACACATGATCCATCCTAAGAATATCGGGTGCCTGCCCCGAAGAGAGAGCACGACGAAGGGCCTCGATATCAACGGTCGCGTTGTTTTCAATCTTCACTTTAATATCAGGGCGCTTTTTTTCAAAGTTTTCGATGGCTTTCTTAACAGTGTCATCCTCGGGATCTGCCCACACAATAATTTGATTAGGGTTCGGCGGCGGAACAGGGTCGCTTGTACTATCGGGCGACGGGTCTATCGGACGCGGATTAGGCCTCGGGGCGGGCTCAGAGCTGTACTCCGCAGACTCGCTGTTACTGCGCTTCGCAGTCACAGACCCTTCTTCCCAAAATTCTTTCGGACCGCACCCGACAAAAACGAACCCCGCCATTAAAATCAAAAGCAGAATTGCTATAAATTTCTTCGCCATATCTCTTACCCTCTGAGCGTTTTTGAAAATGAAAAAAAGGAGTGCACCTGCACTCCTTTTTCTATAGTATACTTTGCAAAACGTGCAGACTTAAACTATCGAAAGTTTATTTCAACAAATCGTTAACACGCTTAGCCGCATTGTTAAGAGCGTTAGGAACGTTCTTAGATGAAACCGCCTCATTGATAGCCTTAGCAATAAGTCCTTCAATCTGAAGCCAGTTAGTAACACCCGGACGAGCTTTTGTAGTCTGATACTGCTTAGTGAATACGCTCCAAACTTTGTTCGAAGTGAAATAGCTGTTAGCAGCCGCGCCCTTAGTTGTCGGAAGGAAGTTGTTCTTTCTTGCCCAGCTTACCTGTAAAGCGTCATCAGTAAGGAATGTTTCAAGGAAGTCGAAACATACCTGATTAAGCTCTTTGCTTCTCGGGGTATTTGTCTTTGCTTTGTTTGTAGTAACACCCCAAGCATAAAGACCAAGACCGGAATATGCAGGAACGCCCGCTTTAAGAGTAGGCATTGTTGTAACGCCAAGGCTTTGACCATGAGTATTGCTGATAAGAGAAGGAATAGCCCAGCAACCCATCTCGATCATACCAACTTCGCCGCGATAGAAACCTGCTTCCATGTACTGGTTCTGTGTCAATTTTTCTGTTGAGAACGAAACGAGCTTGCTCATTGCGTCGATACCCGGCTGTTGATTGAATGTAGCAGTTTTATAGTCTTTTGACAAGACGTCGCCGCCCTCGCCCCAAAGCCAGAAACAGAAGTTAAATGCCGCCCAGTTCTCACGTCCTTGGTCCACTGTGTCGAAGAACGGGAAAGTAATCGGAGTTTTCGAAGGAGAAGCCGCTTTCATAGCATTTGCAGTGGCTTTCAAGCCCGCATATGTTTTAAGGTCGTCAACTTTCTTACCCGCAGCATTAAGCATGTCAATGTTGTACATAAACCCGATTGTGTTAGCGTCACCCGGGATGCCGTAAACATCGTCTTGATATTTTACAGCCGACCAACAAGAATCAACAAATTTAGGAGCAATTTTCTTCGCGCCGTATTCGTTAAGGTTGATGATGTCGCCGTTACGTCCGAAGCCTGTTATATAAACGTGGTCAAGGCGAAGAATGTCAGGTGCCTGTCCGGAAGAAAGAGCACGCTGAATAGCTTCAATGTCGGTGGTCGAGCTGTTCTCGAGTTTTACTTTAACGTCAGGGCGTGCTTTCTCAAATTTCTTGATAGCCGCTTTAACGCTGTCATCGTTAGGGTCTGCCCATACAACGATTTGTTTGTTGGGATCAACACCACTAAACAAAGTGTCGTCATCGTCAGGTTTAGTTTTAACAACACTACCCTCCTCATTAACTATATCGCCGTCCGAGTTGAAAGACTGACCTGATTCTAATGAATCATCCCACTCCAAGCCGGCCTTGCCGGAAACTATCTCTTCTGAATTGCCAGGTCCTCCTGTACAGCCGGCAAATACGAACCCTGCCATTAAAAGCATAAGTGCGATTGCGATTATTTTTTTTGTCATGATTTTATCCTCTAAATAAAATGGATTAATTTTGTTATAGTCTGCGCTATTATGTTATAGTATTATATATTATACTATAAATCTTTCATTTTGTCAACACTTTTTTGTGGAATTTTGCCATAGCTCTTAGTTTGCCAAGCCCGAAGTCGTGATACTCTTCATGAAATTCCTCTGAAGAACAATGAAAATAATCAGTATCGGAAGTATGGAAAGGAACGTTCCCGCAAGCTGTATACCCGCATTCGTGTTAATGCTCGAATATGTTGCTTGCAAGTTGTCATTTAAGCGAGGTAACTGCATAACAATTGTTCCTTTTTCTATGCTTTTGACATAAAGTGACGGCTCATAATTGTTATTCCACTGCCAAACCAAAGAGAGAATGCTTGTAGTAAGAATTGATGGAGCGGCGTTGGGGAAAATAACTCTGAAGTAAGCTCCGAAAATGCCCGTACCGTCAATAAGCGCGGCGTTTTCAAGCTCTGCAGGCATACCGCGGAAGAACTGTCTGAATACGAAGATGATAAGTCCGCCGTTAAGTCCAAGACCGAACACGCATGGTACGATGATGGGTAAAAAGCTGTCTTGCCAGTTCATGTTAACCGCTTGGATATTACTCATAAGCGAGATTGTCTGCGGAGGAATAAGAAGAGTAAACACGATAAGCGCGAATATCACGCCCGACATTCTGAACTTGACTCTCGAAATTCCGTATGCAACGAACGAGCACACCATAATCTGCGCAAAAACAGCGCTTCCGACAAGGAAGATTGTCTGACCGAGATATTTCCAAAACTCTATAGCATCAAAAGCAAGCACATAGTTTTCGAAGTTAAAAACACGCGGAAGCCACTTGATGCTGACATTCGCAAGGTCGCTTGTACTGAAAAGCGAACGCGAAATCATGAAGAAGAACGGCACGATGAATATGACGGACAAAGCGATAAGAGCGATATAAACCACGATTTTCGCGCCAATGCCTCCGCCGATTTTGCCCAAGGTTTTCGCTTTGTCACCATTTGACATTTTACTGTCCATGATTTTCGAAATCCGTTTAACAAAGGGAGACTTGGGTTTAAGACGATTTTTCTTATTCGCAACCTGTGTCGATTTAGTGTCAAACCGTGCGTCAATAGTAGATTTTTGTTCCATAGTAAAATAATATAGACTTTTTTCAATGATTAAATTATAAAGGCCTACTTCTCGTAGTAAATATATTTTCTGAATAACAGAGCCACAAGTCCGACCATAGCAAATGATAAAACGAAATAGACCCAACCCATAGCACTTCCGTATGAATATCGCCCGCTAAGCTCTTTAACAATAAGTGCGGTTATCGGGTTGTCAGGACTTCTGAAATGGTCGATAATCGTATAGATAGTATTAAGGAAGATAGTCGGCGAAAGAATAGGCAAAGTAACTTTCCAAAGCTGATCCCATGAAGTGGCGCTATCTACCTTTGCCGCCTCGTAATAGCTGTCAGGAATAGATTGCAAAGCACCGATAAAGATGATAATCTGTACACCCATTTTCCAGAACATTCGGGTTACTTCTTCAAGCGTGGTAGTAATAATCGTGGCGAAGTCGGGCGACAAGCTATATTGAATTTGGTTTTTGATTGCATCAGGCATCTCCATGAGATTGCCCATTCCGTTGCCTGTAAGCTGCGCCATGGCGATACCGCTTCCAAGCAAAACAGGAAGGAAGAAAACACTTCTGAAAAACGCCTTACCTTTTATCTTTTGGTTAAGAAGCAAAGCAATAACCAAAGCGATAACAACAATAAACGGAGTATAAAGCACAACTAGCTTTATAGTCTGCCAGAACGCAGGCATAAAGTCTATATCACTGTTGAAAAGACTTATGTAATGCTTAAAGCCAACAAACGTCATGTTGTTCGGAAAGTCAGAGTAAGACGAAAAGTCGTGCAAACTCACTCGAAAGCTTTCCACAAGCGGGTAAGCCATGAAGACGAGAAACCCGATAATCCAAGGCGCAGAGAAAACATACCCGGAAAGCGAGCGTCGCTTTTCCAAGGTAAACTTAAACCGATTTTTCTTGCGTATTGCTTTTGTTTTTAACCATTGCTCTTCTGAAAGACCGTCTTTCCGCGGCTTTTTTACCTTTTTGGTTTCAGAAGTCATTGCTGATTTAGATAACGCCATATGATTTCGCCTCTATTTTTGTACCTTTATAGTTTTGTTCAGTGTCTGCATAGTTAATGACAACCGTCTTTCCGTTTTCATACTCTACGGCAACAAGTGTGTCTGATAATCTCGTATGCTTATTCATCTTAACATTCCAAACATCAGAAAGATTTTCTGTGTAATCCTTGTAAGAATTGATAATGTGATCTCTCCACTGCGAGTACTCCGGCGCAATCAAACTACGCATCCTCGTCGCGTATTTGAGGTACGGCGGTTCTTTCGTCACAACGTAATACGGAACAAATCCATACTCAACACGCTTAAGGTAATCCATCTCTTCGTTAGACATACCGTTAAACGTTTCGCCTGCGTAAAGTATGCTTCCGTGAATAACCATCTGTATGAACGGAACATCTTCATCAGTGAAAAGATATTGATTTGAATGCGCATAAATGCTGAAAAGCATATCAAGATCAGCAAAATATGTCGCAGCAGCACTTCCCGCGCTTGCATAGCCTAGCGTTTCGCGCGACTTTGCAAACATGTTCTTCATAACTTTGACCCACTCGACCCGCTCTGTCGGAGAAAGCTCGTTATAATCCTTCGCCATAAACTCCGCTTCGGTCCAGTTAGTCGCAGACTTGGCACCAAATTCTTGGAATTTTTTATAATCCGCTGTAGCACGATTGTAAATCGCAGTGGCAGAATAAATATAGCTCCCGCCGGCTTCTAACGGCATATCGCCGTAGTTCTTTACAACACCAATCTGAGTGTCAGCGTATTTCATGTAATTGTCAGTTCCATGAACATAGTTAGCTTCGAGAGAGAAGATAAATCCTTTTTCGTTCATGAAATTCGAGAGAGATTTCAAAGCAGATGTACCGCCCAAAGCCGGCTCGGGCTTTAAATCATAAACGGGTGCTTGCCATCTGTCTGCAGAATACCAGTTCCATGACGAGGCCACAACATTATTAACTCCGTTATCGTTAAGGTCACGGAACATTTCTTCCATATCACTAAACGACGTAAGCTTTTTGAAATCTGATGTAAGTCCGGATGTCTGCTCTCTCATTCCCATAAAGAATTCCATGGCAAGAGGAACATTCTCGTTCTCCATAAGCTTGCTTTTTGCAAGAAGTCCGTATTTCTCGAGATGCTCGCGATAGGCGACCGCCATTCCCGAATAGTTGGCCTTATCTCCGCTAAGCATAGCATAACGCAAGCGACGAGGCTGGACAATTCTTCCGTTGTCATACACCACCTGCG
>JGI994J12354_10003305_pt1 | contig 15142 bp, 17 predicted proteins | sample IntmicLarv3ML3BL_FD_12354 | JGI IMG/M metagenome (IMG submission 12354)
CGGTATTCGGACGACGGCGAGCCGCAGGGCACGGCGGGCATGCCCGCGCTGGATGTGCTGCAAAAAGAAGGCCTGATGGACTGTGTTGTGGTGATCACGCGCTATTTTGGCGGCACGCTGCTGGGGGCGGCGGGCTTGGTGCGGGCCTATGCCGGGGCGTGCAAGGCGGCCATTGACGCGGCCGGAGTTGTGACGATGGCGCCCACAAAAACACTGCAAATCAAAAGCGACTACAGTTTTTTTGGCAAGCTGCAGACGCTTGTGCCGTTATATGATGGTGTGGTGCTGAGCACCGAGTTTGGCGAGCGGGTGGTGACGGAGCTGCGGCTGGAGGCGGGGCAAGCGGAGCGCTTTTGCGAGAAGCTGGTTGATGCGAGCAATGGGACAGTGCGGGCGGAGGTTGTTGCGGAGGGGTTTGCGGTGATTTGATGGGGCAGGGGCGCAGGGGGGGAAGTTAGAAAAAAGGTGTTTCCTGCGCCGCCTCAACCTCCCGTTCAAGCGCACGCATAACCTCCGTGTTAAAAAAATCTTTCGGCGAGATTCCCAGTCCGTTGCACAGTTTCATAATGGTCACGACCCTAACATTCTTCCGCGCCAAATTGATAATGCTGTGGATGGTAGATGGCGCGACCCCCGCCGCCGCCGCAAGCGCGCTGACCGTCATCTGCTTTTCGGCGCAAAGCCCCTTGAGCCGCAGCGCAACCGCCTGCTGGAATATCCGCTCGTTTTTCTCGCTCATCATGTGTTCCTCCTGAAAATTTACAAAAATCCTGTCAACACCGCCATTATATCACGTCTATCCTTTAATGTCAATTATAATTATCATTATGATAACGCAATATCTTTTCGCATAGTGTATCCTTAAAAGAAATGGAGGGATACATCATGGGAAAAGAACTCTTTTTATTAGCGGACAAAATCAAGCTGCTTCGGGGAAGGACTTCTCTTACGCAAGCAGATTTGGCTCGGCAACTGGGGCTGACACGCGCCGCCGTGAATGCGTGGGAAATGGGTCTTTCGGTGCCGTCTACACCATATGTCGTGGAGTTGGCGAAAACCTTTGGAGTTTCTACCGATTATCTGCTGGGGATGGAGAGCAATGCAACTATTTCCGTGGCGGGGTTATCCGAAGAAAAGGTCGCACTGGTGGTGGAAATGGTGCAGAAATTGAAAGAAAAATAAAAAACCACATTGCGCCCCGCCAAAAACCATGCTATAATAAACCCACAACCATTACATTATAGACAGGTGGTCAATTCCTATGAAACAACGCCATGCTCTGATCTTTTTGCTCTCTTTTGTGCTGCTCTCTTTTGCGCTGCTCTTTGCCGGGTGTGAAAAATCAGCACCGCAGCCGGAACCTACCACTGACCCGACAACTTCCGCAGCTGTTTTGTCAACAACAGAAACGACAACGGCGGAAGAACCCACCACCAAAGAGGTGTCGTTTGGAGGGGTATTAACAGAAACCGGCGAGTGGGTGTCCCACGACGGCTATTACATCCACCTTCCAGCGGGTGTGTACATCGATGGTGCCATTATCTATGACGCGAAGCATCCCCATGAAGTTGACAACTCCGATTATAGTGTTTATGCAGGCGACCCGCGTAAAATTGGCCAAATGGGTAGAGTTTTTGAGCTGGATTCCGGGGAAACATTGAAAGAAATTGCTGACAATTTTACTGTAATTGAAGAAGATGACGATTATGCGGGAGAGCAATGGGAATTGCGTGACGCCGGAGAGTTCACAGGGCAACGGGGCAACCAAATTCAGTATGTGGTAATCGACAGCTTTTGGATTAACCCTTATTTGTACCACTTCTGGATTGAACTGGATGAGACCCGCGCAGCGCACATATGGTTCTGGGAGCCTGAATATAACCCAAAAACCGATTTGCCCCGCTTCAAAGAAATCGCGGCTTCGGTCAGGCCATAACTTCACGAAACAAAATATCACATACACACATGCATATATGCACGTAAACATTTTTAACAGATAGGTGGATGATTCTCATGAAAAAAGGCGCAGCACTCATTCTCAAGGCCTGGGAGCTCAACGGCAAACGGGACGCGGCACGCATCGCGCTGCAGTCGCCCCCGGACGGCATCGCCGAGGTCTGCAATCTGGCATATCTCGACGACGGCGACCCCATGCACCTGCTCGATATCTACTACCCGGAGGGTACTACGACCGCGCTGCCCGTGATCATCGACATCCACGGCGGCGGCTTTGCCTACGGCGACAAAGAGCTGAACAAATATTACTGCCTCGAGCTTGCGAAATACGGCTTTGCGGTGGTGAATATCAGCTATCGCCTTTGCCCGCAGGTCACCATACCCGATCAAATTCAGGATTGTTTTGCCGCATTCCGCTGGCTTGACCAAAACGGCGGTGCGTTTTTCTGCGATATGAACAACGTTTTTGTGACCGGCGACAGCGCGGGCGCGGACCTTGCCGCCATGTCCTGCTCCATCATGGGGCGCGCGGATTTGCCGGAGACATTCGGCGTTGCGCTGCCCTCCTTCCGGTTCCGCGCGGCGGGCTTCACCTGCGGCGCGTTCTCGCCCGCCAAGCTTGTCAAACGCCTTGGGCCGCTCGGCCCCGGCATGCGCGAGCTCTGCTTTGGCGCGGACGCCGCCAACCCGATGATCACCTGCACCGACGCCAGCACCATGCTCGACGGCACAAACATGCCGCCCATCTACATGATCAGCAGCGCCGAGGATATGCTCCGCCCGCACTCCGATTATTACAGCCAGTGCCTGCGTGCGCACAACATTTCCTATACCTACCGCAAGTGGGCAAAGCGCCCGGAAAAGCGCCTGGATCACGTCTTTAATGTGACCTATCCCACATGGCCGGAAAGCGTGCAGACCCACGAAGAAATGATTGCGCTCTTCCGCGAGAACATGATTGAGGCCGCTGACCCGGCGCTGGTGTAAGCATCAACACAAAACAACATAAAGCAAAGCAGGGAGCCAAAACGGCCTCCCTGCTTTTTAAAATTCTTTTGGCCTATTTTTTCAAGCCTTTCACGATGGCGGAAACATTCGCAAGCTGATTGGAATCCAGATGTTTTAAGTCGCTAATCAAATCGTTCAGCAGTTCCGGGGCTACGTTATCGGAATCGAAAAATTCGCTCGGCGTTACACCAAGATAGTGACAAATATAGAAGAAGTTCCCCATTGTGGGGAAGTTCTTTTTGTTTTCGAGGTTATTGATATACCCAGGGCTTTGCCCAATTGATAAACTCATTTCTCTTGCAGAAACGCCTTTGGATAACCGAAGTTTGGTCAGACGCTCACAAAATAAATCTTCAAACATAATCATATCACCCGCATCTAATTATACGCTATGTGATGATGAATATCGTCCGAATTATCAAGTAGTTTTTCTTGGCACAACCGATAATACTGGATATAATAGAGTGGATATAGATATGAATCAGATAAACGAGATGATAACCCATGAAAATACCCTGCGAAAACCGTTTCTGCATCTATTTTGAAAACAACGAATGTTGTTTGGATGGCATCGCGTTGGATGCGGTCGGCCAATGCACAAGCAACATTCTCGTTAGCATCGAAGAAGAGTATTTGGCGCAGCAGAGGAAACGGCTCCTCGAACAATATTCGAGGGCTTTATGAGAAAAAAGCTTGACACTTCCCCTTAAATCTGTTATGTTGAAAGGGTATAGATTGAAAAAAGGAATGGACACAACCCCTATGAAATCTCCCCACGAAAAATATATCCCCTTCCGGCCCATTGATAAGCCGAACCGCCGCTGGCCCGGCCGGCAGCTCACCCATGCGCCCGTTTGGTGCTCCGTAGACCTGCGCGACGGCAACCAGGCGCTCGAGCGCCCCATGAACCTGCGCGAAAAACTGGAGCTCTTTCAGCTCCTGTGCGAGATCGGCATCAAAGAAATCGAGGTGGGTTTCCCCTCCTCCTCCGAGGCGGAGTATGAAACCCTGCGCGCGCTGATTGAAGAAGACCGCATCCCGGACGATGTCACCATTCAGGTGCTTGTGCAGGCGCGTGAGCATCTCATTCGCCGGACATTCGAAGCCATTGAAGGCGCAAAAAACGTCATCATCCACTTTTATAATTCAACATCAGTCCTGCAGCGCAAGGTTGTCTTTCAGACCGACATGCAGGGCGTTGTGGATATCGCCGTGGACGCTGCGCAGCTCATCAAAGCGCTCGGCGATGCCTATGTCTCACGAACGGGGGCAAACCTGCGCTACGAATATTCCCCGGAAAGCTTCATGGATACCGAAACGGAAAACGCCGTTTGGGTTTGCCGCGAGGTGATGAATTCTCTCGAAGCAAGCGCAGCAAACAAAATTATCCTGAACCTGCCCGCAACAGTAGAAAACTGCATGCCCAACCAGTTTGCGGATTTGATCGAAGCCTTCTGCGACCAGCTGCCCAACCGCGCGCACGCCATCATCAGCCTGCACCCCCACAACGACCGGGGCACGGCGGCTGCCACAGCAGAACTCGGCATGCTGGCGGGCGCGGAGCGCCTTGAAGGCACGCTTTTTGGCAACGGCGAACGTACGGGCAACTGCGATCTCATCACCGTGGCGCTCAATATGTATACCCAGGGGATTGCCCCCGGCCTTGATTTCAGCGACATCAACCGCATTCGTCAATTCTACGAGCGCGCGACAAAGCTGCATGTGCACGAGCGCCACCCCTACGCGGGCGATCTGGTGTTTACGGCCTTTTCCGGCTCCCACCAAGATGCCATCAACAAGGGCCACGCCTGGATGAAAGACCACCCCGGCAGCCGCTGGCAAATCCCCTATCTCCCCCTCGACCCGGCGGATGTCGGGCGGCAATATGAGCCGGTGGTGCGCATCAACAGCCAAAGCGGCAAGGGCGGCGCCGCCTTTGTGATGGAACACACCTTCGGCTACCGTCTGCCCAAGGCCATGCACCCGGAATTTGGCGCGGCGGTGCAGCGGGCATGCGAGCAGCGCGCGTGTGAAATCACCCCCGATGAAGTGCTTGCGATTTTCCGGCGCGAATATGTTGATTTCGCGGGCATGTATACCCTTGTTTCGTATAAGCTCAGCGAGGTGAACGATCAAGAAGAAAGCGTCGTCCACTTTGCGGGCAATATCCGGTGCAATGGCGAACTCCACGCCGTCGAGGGCAACGGTAACGGCCCGATCAACGCGGCATGCAACGCTCTGAACCAACTCGGCCTCAGCGGCTACCGCTTCATCGATTACTCCGAGCACGCGGTTTCTCGCGGGGCGGACGCCGTTGGCGCGGCGTATATCCAGCTGGAATCCCCGGCGGGCAAGGCGCTGTTCGGCGCGGGCGTGAGCCACAACATCACAACGGCAGCCGTGCGCGGGGTGCTGTGCGCGATTAACAGGGATTTGGCGCAGGGGGCCTAGTGCCTGCAAACAAAACACAAAAAACCGCTCAAATAACTGAGCGGTTTTTGCAATGCGGCGTTTTGTCATTCCGCGATTTTTCCCCACCCTTGGCAGGGGTGTTGGCGGAAGAGGGGTATGCTATGCGATGTCACGCAAGATTGATCAGATCAGCCGCCCCCGCACAGAGGAAAAAACTCCACGGTGTCGCCGTCGCTGAGCTTGCTCTTCCAGCCGCTGTGCAGATGAATGCTATCGCCATTGATGGTGGCGAGCATGATCTTTGCGGTTTTTGCGGCGTCCGCGCCATAGGCGGCCTTGATGTGCCGAATGACATCGTGCACGGTTTTGGCTGAGATGGTCTCTTCGCGTATGTGCGTGAGCTCCTCCAAATGCCCTCGGCAGCGAACAGTTACTGCGGCCATAATTCCTCCATCCCCAATCGTTTGAGCATCCGGCGCTTTGGTGTGCCGTCGTTGTTCCAGCCCCGGGTGCGGTAATAAACCGGCAGCATGCGGTCAAGCGGGACAACCGTGGTGGGGTCGTCTTTTTTTTGCCGCTGGCGCGTCAGGCGGTCGGGCAGGGTGTCTTCGCAAACGCCCTCGCGCAGGTTATAGATGTGCTCGGCGTTATACGTGCGGTTGCCCAGGTCAATCAAGTTGCCCATGTCATATTTCATCCCCACGGCAAGCCCCATCACCTTTGCCTGCGGCAGGAGGTAGACGGTGTTGAGCTTCATCAGCGGCGTGGCGGCAAGCAGCAGGCGAATCACCGGCCCGGTGAAGGACGCGGCAAAACCGACCACGCGCACCACCGGGTGGTGGGGGCCGAGCTTGAAGAGGATGCTCGGGATGAACGTTTGCCCGGAAAACAGGCAGAACCCGCATGTGGAAATGCCCTCCAGCGCGTTTTGCAGGAACACCACCCACTGGGGCTTTGCCAGCGGGCTGTTGGGGCGGATGGAAAGCACGCCGACGGATTCGACCAGCGCCCCGTAGCCGCCATTGAGATGGCAGCCGCCCCGGTTGGAGGTGGCGTAGCCCAGCCCCATGCCCACGCTCCGGCGCGGCTCGTAGGCCGCAAGCTCAAGGCCTTTGGCGTGGATGGCGTATTCTTTTCCGCCGTATTGTTCGCTCATCCACTTGGAGCCGTTCGCCAGATCGCTGTAGATGCCCTCGCGGTGCGCGATTTTTGTGATGACTTCTTCCAGGTTGTCGCCCTTGCCAAAGCGCAGGCCGAAATCGGCCACGCCATTTTCATAGAGCTCCATGGCAAAGGCCATCGTTGAGGCGCAGGAAATTGTATCGAGCCCCAAAAGGTCGCAAAGATAATTCAGCCGGATCACCAAATCCAGATCATGCAGCGCAATGTTGGGGCCAAACAGCCCAAGCGTTTCGTATTCGGGGCCTTTGATCTCTTTTTTGCCCAGCTTCACCCGCCGCTCGCAGCGGATGGGGCAGCTGACGCAGTTGCCGTTGCGGGTCAGGCGCGTGTCCGCAAGGGTTTCGCCGCTGACGGCGTCGGCTTCCGGGTCGTGCCCGGTTTGGAAGTTGCGCGTGGGCAGGGCATGGCTGGCGTTCGCTTTGTTCACCAGGCCGGCGCTGCCATAGTGCGGCAGGGCGTCGCCTGTCATGGCATGGCCGCGCAGGAATTTTGTCCACTTGCCGAGGTAGCGGTAAAACGCGTCCGGGTTGGGCGCGGGGAATTCCTTTGTGCCGTAGGCGATGAGGCCCTTGAGCTTTTTGGAGCCGAAGATCGCGCCGATGCCGCACCGGCCCGCCATGCGCTCGCCGCTGGCAAGCCCTGCATACCGCACGAGGTTTTCCCCCGCGGGGCCGATCATCAGCTTGCCGTAATGCTTGGGTGTGGCCTCCTGCGCCTGTTCGGTGTCGAGCCCCCAAAGCGCTTCGGCGTCACGGAACAGCACCTGGCCGTCCGCAAATTCCAGATAGCGCGGCGCGGGCGAAATCCCCGTGAGAATCAGGCCCTCAAAGCCCGCCTTGCGCATCATCATGCCAAAGGTGCCGCCGCAGTTGGAGGAGGCGATGCCGCCTGTGAGTACATTTTTTGAGGAGAGGTTGAAGCGGCTCGAGCAGGGCGCGCCCGTGCAGCTCACCGGGCCTGTGTTGACCACCACCATCGATTCCGCCGCAAAGGGATCGATGCCGGGCGGTGTCATGGTGAGCAGCAGCCACGCGGCAAGGGCTTTGCCGCCGATGTATTTTTTAAAGACATCCTCGGGGATGGTGTACGGCTCCCATGTGCCGCTTGTGAGGTCAATTTTTGCATACAATGGCAGGTTCATGCTGATATCCCCTTTCGTTATGCCGAAGCGGCGGCGGGCACCTGCATGGTGATCAGGCGCAGCGGGCAGGCACGTGCGCAAAGGCCGCAGCCCACGCATTTTTCCGGCGCGGCGCACTCGGCAAACACGCGGATATCCCCCCTGAATTGCGGCAGCGTCACTGCCAGCACGTCCAAATTGCAGGTTTCGATGCACAGACGGCAAGCCGAGCAGGCCGTTTGGTCAATCACCGGCTTGGGCCATTCTTTGCGCGGCACCCGCGGCGGAACAGCGCCGGTTTCGTCACAGATGCTGCCCTTTGGGCAAACACGCGCGCACACGCCGCAGTTGGTGCAGCGCACGGGATTGATCGTGTGCGCCGTCCCCCGTTCGCCCGAGATGGCAAACACGGGGCACAGCCGCGCACACGCGGTGCAGCCGGTGCAGCTTTCCGTTATGAGATATGCCATAAAATAATCCCCCCTTTGCGTATGATTCTATCATAAATAACCTTGCTTGTCAAACAAAAAAATGCCGGATGATCTCTCATTTGTGTTTTTTTCAACAAGGTTTTATCATATCTATGGAACATTGTCAAGCAGCCGCAGAAATTTATTCAATGGTTTTTCGGGCGATGGCCTTACATACATTTTACATTTACCATACGCTTTGCTGCTATTTTCATTTCTCCGCTCTTGGTAAAATACTGCCATACCAAAAAATATTGAGGAGAATGAAGATGAAGAAGTTATTTGCGTTTGCCTCCCTGCTCATGGTTTTTGCGTTTGTTTTGAGTTCCTGCGGCGGCGCCGCCGGCTTCGATGCGTCAAACAACATCGCAGTGCTCACCCGCGAGGACGGCAGCGGCACGAAGAGCGCTTTCATGGAGATCATCGGCCTGAAGGGCAAGGCCGACCCGGCCAACGTGATCATCCAGACGGGAACGGCGGGCGTTCTCGCCGAGGTGAAAGGAAACCCGGCAGCCATCGCGTATGAGAGCCTCGGTTATGTCACGGGCGATGTGAAACTGCTCAAGATTGACGGCGTGGAAGCGACTGCCGGCAACATCAAAAACGGCACCTATAAAATCTCGCGCCCGCTGTCTGTGATTTATAAAGAATCAGTGCTTGGCAGCGGCGTGAACCGGGCCTTTTTCACCTTTCTGCAATCCGACGACGCACAGCAAATCATCTCCGGCAGGGGCTATGTTTCGCTTGTTGAAAACGCGGCCGCGTACACAGCGAACGGTGCCCTGTCCGGTGCGACCGACATCAGCGGTTCCACCTCGCTCCAGCCCCTGATGATTGAGCTTGCGGCGGCGTTTGAAGCGCTTCAGCATAATGTAACGGTCAATGTATCGGGCGGGGGCAGCGGCACAGGGTACAAAAACGCGCAAGAGGGCGTCTCGGCCTTCGGGATGATCAGCGAAGAATTCAGCGCGGAAAAAGCACCGTCCTGCGTTGATTACACTGTGTGCAAGGACGGCATCGCGGTCATCGTCAACCCGGGCAACCCGCTTGACAGCATCACGATGGACCAGCTGAACAGCATCTACAATGCAGAAGCCGGTGCCGCCGCTGTTGCGAAATGGAACGAGCTGATCAAATGATGAACAGAGCGTATCGTTTGATCAAAACCAGGGATGCTGTTATGCGCGGTATATTTCTGTTTTGCGCGGTGTTTTCGGTGCTGGCGCTGGGCTGCATCTGTGTGTTTTTGTTCGCAAGCGGATTGCCGTTCATCAGTAAAGTCGGCGCCGCGAATTTTTTTGGAACGACCTGGCACCTGAGCGGCGAAGCATACGGCATCCTCTCGATGATAATCGCGTCGCTCTATGTGACCGCGCTTTCCACGGTGATCGGTGTAACCATCGGGCTGCTCACGGCAATCAGCCTATACAAATTTTGCCCAAAGCGGGCCGTTGCTCCCATCCGGCAAATGATCAACCTGTTGGCGGGCATCCCGTCGGTCCTATACGGGCTGTTCGGAATGATTGTCATCGTGCCGTTTTTGCGTGACAGCGTCTCGCCGAACGGCGTGGGCTACGGCATACTCGCGGCCAGTCTTGTTCTGTCGGTGATGATCCTGCCGACCATCGTCAGCGTCAGCCTGGACGCGCTGAACGCGGTGCCTAAGAATTATTACGAGGGCTCGCTTGCGCTTGGCGCAACACAGGAGCAGGCCGTGTTCAGGGTGATGCTCCCCGCCGCAAAGAGCGGGATATTCGCCGCCGTTGTGCTGTCCATCGGGCGGGCAATCGGAGAGACGATGGCGGTCATCATGGTGATCGGCGGCTCGCCCGCCATGCCGAACAGCCTGTTTCAATCGGTGCGGACGATGACAGCCAACATCGCGATGGGCGCAACCGAGCTTTCCGGCGATGCGGCAGCCGCTCTTGTGGCAACCGGCGTGGTGCTGTTTTTCTTCACACTGCTGATTAATCTTAGTTTTTCATTGCTGAAGGGAGGCCACACGCGTGATAAAAGACGCCCACAAAAGGCAGGTTCTTAAATACGCCGCCGGCAAACGCACCACACAGGCCGCGCTTTTGCTGACGCTCGCCGTCCTCGCCGCCATCATCGTGTTTGTCCTTGTGCGGGGGCTGCCCTTCGTCAACGCGCAGCTTCTGTTCGGCGACTACGGCACGGAGCCTTCGATCAAGCCCGCGCTGGCCGGAACGCTGTACCTGATCGTCATTTCCCTCGCGCTTGCCGCTCCGCTTGGCATTGGCAGCGCCATATTTTTGACCGAGTATACAAATAGTACAAGCCGCCTTGTCAGGCTGATCCGCATCGCAACCGAGACTCTGGCGGGTATCCCTTCGATTGTCTACGGCATATTCGGCTATCTCGTGTTCGTTGCCGCGCTCAGGCTCCGATACTCGCTCATCGGCGGCGGGATTACGCTGGCGATCATGATATTGCCGGTCATCGTCCGCTCAACGGAGGAAAGCCTGCTCGCCGTGCCGCGCGCCCTGCGGGAGGGCAGCTTTGCCCTCGGCTCTTCAAAGGTGCGGACCATTTTTTCGGTCGTGCTGCCCTGCGCCGCAAGCGGCATCGTCACATCGCTGATTCTGGCGGTCGGGCGGGTGATGTCCGAAAGCGCGGTTTTGATACTGACCATCGGCATGGTCGTCAACAAAATGCCCGGGGGCGTTTCCTCACCCGGCACCAGCCTCGCGCTGGATGTCTACTACTTCAGCTCCCACGGCTATCCGGCGCAGGCAGCGGCCACCGGCGTAGTGCTGCTGGCGCTGGTGGTGTCCATCAATGTCGCGGCTTCGGCCCTGGGCAAGCTGCTTGGAAAAGGAGAACTTGCGAATGGATGAACGGTTCAACATTACTGTGCGGGATTGCGACTTGTTTTACGGCGACTTTCAGGCCCTCAAGCATGTCAGCATAGACATAGAAGAGCATGAGGTTACGGCGTTTATCGGGCCTTCCGGCTGCGGAAAATCCACCTTCATCAAAACCTTCAACCGCATGAACGACCTGGTGGAGAACTGCCGGATCACCGGCGAAATCAAAATCGGTGGGCAGGATATCTACGCAAAAGGCACAGACGTGATGCTGCTGCGCAAACACATCGGCATGGTGTTCCAAAAGCCCAATCCCTTCCCCATGAGCATCTACGACAACATCGCCTTTGCGCCGCGTACCTTCGGTGTCAGAAAAAAAAGCGAGCTCGACGGCGTCGTGGAGCGCTCTTTAAAGCAGGCGGGGCTGTGGGGGGAAGTGAAGGACCGGCTGCGCAAAAACGCGATGGGGCTTTCTGGCGGGCAGCAGCAGCGGCTGTGCATCGCCCGCGCGCTTGCGGCCCAGCCGAACATACTGCTGATGGACGAACCCACCAGCGCCCTCGATCCGATATCGACCGGGATCATCGAGGACTTGATCGGAGAACTGAAGGCGAATTACACCATCGTCATCGTCACCCACAACATGCAGCAGGCAACGCGCATATCGGACAAAACGGCGTTTTTTTTGCTGGGCGAAGTGATTGAGTACGGACAAACGGAAGCACTTTTTGCATACCCGAAGGATCAGCGCACCGAAAATTACATCACCGGGCGCTTTGGATGAATATCATTGACAACTTGATGAAAAAGAGGTAGAATAATCATGTCCATACGAGCGCGTTACGAAAGGGAGCTGACGGGAATATCCGACAACCTGGTGCTCATGTGCCGCCAGATTGAAACAGCGATTGAAAAATGTGTCCGCGCGCTTGCTGCGCAGGATTTCGCGCTTGCGCGGGAGGTTCGCGATGATGATGCGCTGATTAATAAGCTGGAACGCGACATTGAACAATCCTGCCTGAAGCTCCTGATGATGGAGCACCCGGTGGCGGGGGATTTCCGCGAGGTTTCCGCCGCGCTGAAGATGATCACTGACCTGGAGCGCATCGGTGACCAGGCGCGGGACATCGCCGAGCTCACCACGCAGCTTGGCGGCGGCGCATATACGAAACGGCTGGAGCAGATGGCGGTGATTGTAATCCAGATGGTGAAGGACGGTGTGCAGGCCTACATTAACCGCGACCTGATACTGGCCTGCTCCCTTGATGCAACCGACGACAAGGTGGACGATCTGTTCAACGTCATCATGAGCGACCTGACCGCGCTGATCAGAAAAAACCCGGACAACGCCGAGCAGGCGATCCTGCTCATGATGATTACGAAGTATCTGGAACGCATCGGCGACCATGCCGTGAATATCGGCGAATGGGTCGCGTATGCCATCACGGGCCATCATCCCAAGGAAGAGTGACGCCATGAAACAGACGGTCTTTGCGGTGGAGGACGACCCCGCGCTGCAGGAGCTCTACCAATTTTCGCTGGAGCATGAATTCGAGTGCCGCTGTTTTGACAGCGGCGTACCGTTCTTTGCCGCACTGCGGAGCCATACCCCTGCTCTTGTTTTGCTTGACGTTATGCTGCCCGGCGACGACGGGTTCATGATTCTCTCCCGCCTGAAAGCAAACCTCGAAACTTCCCACATCCCGGTGATCATGGTGTCGGCAAAGGGCGATGAAATCTCAAAGGTCAAGGGGCTGAACCTGGGCGCGGACGATTACATCGCCAAGCCCTTCGGTGTTTTGGAGCTTGCGGCGCGCATCAAGGCGAATTTGCGTAAAAACAGCAGAACGGCAATCACAAATATCGCGCACAAAAATATCGTGATTGATGTTTCAAAGCATCAAATTGCCGTGAATGGCAGCCCTGTGCAAACGACGCTGAAAGAATACAACCTGCTGCGGCTGCTCTGCGAAAATGCGGAAACCGTGCTGGAGCGCGAGCGCATTTTCAGCGCGGTGTGGGGAGCAGGCTTCATAGGAGAAACCCGGACGCTGGACATCCACATCAAGGAGCTGCGCAAAAAGCTCCTTGAGGCAGGCAGCGAAGCAGCCATCCAAACCATTCGAGGGGTAGGGTATATGTTAACGTGAAAGATGCGCGTTCATGCGCTATTTGTACCGCAGCTCGGTTCACCCTGATTTTAATTCGCCGCACGGTGCGGCGGGATGGAGGTTGATATGAAAAAACGTCTGTTTATTTACACAACCCTGATTATCCTAGCGGGGTTGCTGTGCTTTTTTGCCGTGTCGATTGCGATCACCTATCACAACAACCTGCGTCTTGCCAAAGATTTGGTCATGGAAACGGCACAAATTTACGCAGATATCTATGCCGGCACAGCAAATCCTGATCTTCTTGTGAAAACAGGGGACGACACCTACATCACCCTGGTTTCCCGCGACGGCACAGTGCTGTCCGACGACCGCTCCCTTGATATCGGCGCAATGGAAAACCACCTGAACCGCCCGGAAATACAGGCGGCCCTGGCCGGTAACCCGGCGGCTTATGTCCGCTATTCCGATACGCTCGGCGTGGATTTGATCTACTATGCCGTCAAAGTGGATGGCACCGGCGGCGAATACGCATTCGTGAGAGCCGCTGTCCCTGTGGCGAAAATCGACGCGTACCTGTGGCAGTCCCTGCCGCTGCTGCTGCTGATCCTGTGCGTTGTCGTCCTGCTCTGCTTTTTTCTTTCCCGCGGCATGGCCGTGCGAATCACAAAGCCGATTCAGACGATAGAGCAACGGCTGCGCCTGCTGCTGAGCGGCGCGTATACACCGGCGCCTGTTACCGGGAGCTATGAGGAGATCGACGCAATTCTCGGCGGGGTAGGTGAAGCGGCGCAGCTGCTGCAGAACAGCCTGACAGCGCTGCGGGACGAAAAAAACAAAGCGGAATACATCCTGAACAACATCGGGGATGGGATTTTTGCCGTAGACGCAAACCGGGCAGTCACACTGATCAACAATGCCGCGCTTATGCTTTTTGGCGTCACGCCGGATATTACCGGGAAAGACTTGAACTATCTATCCTATGAAAAAGCGCTTGCAGCCGCCGTGGACGATTGTATCACTCACGAGAAAAACACCCTGTTTGAGCTTGCGCTGAATGGAAAAACGTATCTTGTCACGGCCAAGCGGCTGCGCGGCACAACAATGACAATGGTCATCCTGTCGGACATCACCGACAGCCGCGAAAGCGCAAAGCAGCGGGAGGAGTTTTTCTCAAACGCTTCCCATGAATTGAAAACCCCGCTGACCGCCATCAAGGGTTTCAACGAGTTGACGGCGCTGAACAACAAAGACGAGAGCCTGCGCAAATATATCGGCAGCATCACCCGCGAGACGGACCGCATGTTGTCCCTGATCGGCGATATGCTGGCGCTGTCCGAGCTTGAAAACACGCAGGATATTCGTCCTGCGTCTGTATCGCTTGCAAAAACGGCGCATGAAGTACGCGAGGTTTTATCCGTCGCAATCAGCGAAAAAAACATAGATTTCGAAATCATCGGCGACGGCATGGTGGACGCCGAACCGGAGCATGTGTATGAACTTGTCAAAAACATTGTGGAAAATGCCGTGCGCTATAACAACCAAGGCGGCAGGGTTTCCGTCACGATGGAAAGTGACAAAGAAAAAACCTGGCTGTTTGTGTATGACAACGGCATCGGCATCTCACCTGAGGAGCAGACGCGGATATTCGAGCGGTTCTACCGCGTGGAAAAGAGCCGCTCTCAGCGCAACGGAGGAACCGGCCTGGGGCTTTCCATCGTCAAGCATATTTGTGCGCTGTACGGCTGGAAGCTGTCGCTTAAAAGCAAGCTTGGCGTTGGGACAGAGGTGGCCGTGGCGTTTGGCGGCGAGCGGTGAAGAAGGCGCGGTCTACGGATATCCCTTCTTCGTGCGCTAGAAGTTGCTCCATCATAGTTTACCCTTTCATCACGGTTTTGCCCAGCAACATAATAGAAAAAGGGCTTGCGATTAACTCGCAAGCCCTCATTCTGGTGGAGAATAGCGGGATCGAACCGCTGACCTCTTGAATGCCATTCAAGCGCTCTCCCAGCTGAGCTAATCCCCCATCGCTGACCCGGAACGTATTATATCACA
>JGI994J12354_10003306_pt1 | contig 15141 bp, 13 predicted proteins | sample IntmicLarv3ML3BL_FD_12354 | JGI IMG/M metagenome (IMG submission 12354)
TGTACTGAAGTGTGCGAGCCTTCGGGAACCATGGATCGCTGCCGGAAGTTCTTTCTTTATCATTCTTATTTTGTTGTTTTTTTAAATTGAATAGCAATGGCTGTTTTTCTTTTTGTTTTTAATGTTTTTTTAAATTGAAGAGCGGAAGCTGTTTTCAGATTTTATTTTTTTATTTTCTATTTTATCGATTTTTTTATTTTTGAATTGAATTTACAATTTCAAATTTTATTCGCTTCGCTCATAAAATTCTCAATTGCGATCGTTATGGGATTTAATCGAATCATAAATAAAATATTATGAAAATATCCGGAAAAATAAATAACCGCCTCAATTCGAGTTTCACGAGCGGAGCGAGTGAAAGGAGAATTGAGATTCGGACCAAAATAAAAGATAAAAATTAAAAACAGAAATTAAAAGATAAAAATTAAAAACAGAAAATTAAAAAAGTCAATAAATTAAAACTAAAATTTCAACCAAATTAAAATTCATTTTAAATTCAGCCGTTTTCAATCATCCCTTTTATCTTTTCAACGCCGGTATTTTGAATGTCATTTTCTATAATCTTAACTTTCGGATTAATCTGCATAACACTCTCGGTAATCATTTTCAATTCATTCGGCGAAATTAAATCCGTTTTATTCAAGACAATGATTTCAGAAACCGTGATCTGGTCAAAAGATATTTTTTTCTTTTCTTTGATGTTGATGAAAAACTTTGAGCAATCAATGAATGTAAACAGCGGCGCGAAATCATATTCGTCGCCTCTCTGATTCAAAGCGGCCTTCTCCAGTTCATCTTTGACAACTAACGGTGATACTGTTTCTTTCGGCTCCATAAACAATATATCCGGATGCGCTTTTTCAATCAGCTGCTCGGCAGCGGCGGTCATTTTCTCTTTCATATTACATGTAATGCAAGCGGTTGTTATTTCTTTTGTTTCCATGTCGTAATTTAAAAGGTCGCCATCGATAGAAACTTCGCCGATTTCATTTGTAAAATATGTGACAGTTTTTCCGGTCATCGCCAATAATTTCCCAAGTTCTTTGATCGCGGTTGTTTTTCCGCTTCCCAAAAAACCGCCGATAATTACGATTTTCGTTCCGGTTTGATTTTTTTGATTCCCCATTCTTTTCACCTTTTATTTCCTTTAAGCAGTCATTTCTTTTATCCCTTCCTTTTATCCCTTCCTTTTATTCCTTTCTTTTACTCCTTTCTTTTATTCTCTTTTCATTCCTTCCTTTATTTTCTTTTATTCTCTTTCATTCTCTTCCGCTTCTTTTAAATATTAAAAACTCATTCTAGATTTCCCTTCTAAGGAAATCATTACGCCAACGTGGCAGAGCGGCTATGCGTTCGCCTGCAGAGCGAATATATTTCGGTTCGAATCCGGACGTTGGCTTTCTTTTTTATTTTTTATACTTTTTTTAAAGTCTTTTAAATCTCTTTTTTTCTATTCTGATTGCAAAGCAAAAAGACAAGAATCGATAAACGGCGATATTTTTTTACATTTTATGGGTGTCAGCCGCAATTTCAAATTTTATTCGCTTCGCTCATAAAATTTTCAATTGCGGTCGCTTATGGGGGTTGATTGAAAACACAAGAAAACCAAGAAAAAGACAATAAATCAAAAATATTAAACAAAACACAAAAATAAAATAAAAAAAAGAAAAATGATCAGCTTGAAAGCGCTAAAATCGCTTCGGCCAAATCTCCTTCTTTTTCTTCTAATGCCTTTTTGGCATCTTCTTCAGAGGCACCGGTCTGCTCGCAAACCAAACGTACATCTTCGTCGAGAATCACAAGAGCCTTGGGCGCTTTTCTAACATCGCCATTGATTTGATATGTGTCGACACCTTGCGCCGTCATAATTGAAATTGACGGGTTGTCGATTATAATGTCGCCGTCGGATGTTTTAATAATGACTTGTTCTGCATTGTTGATTTCATTCATTTCAATGCCGAGCTGTTTCATCATACCCTGCATTTTTTTCGGATTCATTCCGCCGCGTCCGCCCATTCCGGGAAACATAACTTAACCTCCATGACTTTTCAAAATTCCGTGAAAAGCTGTTTGAAATAAAAAGATAATAAATGATAAAAAAGAAACGGCTGAAAAAAAAGCAACTCAATCGCTGCTTTCTTTTATATGTTTATTCTGCCGCTGTTTAAATTAATGGCATCCGGCACATCCGCCGCCGCAGTGCTCAGCCGTCGGATCTTCTACAACAAATCCGGTTCCCATTTCGTTATCGATATAATCAATAACCAAATTTTCAACCGTATTTTCGAGTTCGCTTTCATAAACAACCTTTATCGCTCCGACTTCAATTGTTTTGTCTGCTTCCGTTGCAGCTTCTTCAAGAGCCAATCCGTAAGACGGACCGCCGCATCCGATGCCCGCAATAAAGACGCGAAGAAGGTGGTCTTTCTTATTCTGCTCTGCCAACACCTCATTCAAGGCGGTAACTGCCGCATCTGTAATTGATATCATTTTTTGTTCCTCCGATTCTTGTTTTTTTATGTATCGTTTTTATAGTTTATTGATAAATTGAATTTTTTTCATTCAACAGAAATCTTTTACTGAAATCTGATATAAAAACTTTTTACAACTCTGCGATATTGTTCATGACAAACTTTGCATATGTCTTTTGCAATTTTATACAAATTCAGCGCCATCGTCTGCCGGGTTAGACAGCTGCTGGCCGTTATAAGCATTTAGTTCCAGGCTCGCCTTTTTTCCCTGAACTTCCCAAATTGATGCAAAGACTTGCGTTATTTTGATATTGAAATCTTTATCATGCGGCCGGAATACTTTGTTTTGATAAATAATGGACTGCGCATCCGTATCGTTTGATTTGATTTCTTTTGTGTGCGTTTTCTTCAATCTGTCCAAAATGGCTTTCTGTGCTTCTTCCTTTGTCACTTGGGGCTGCTTCATCACATATTCAATATCCGGGATTTCTGTTTGCGTTCCCACATCGCCGAGTTCAATACTGTCTTCCAGTCCGTTAACAGCGTTTACAATTCCTTCTCCGGCAGCCGACATTTTCACTTGGTCGTTTCCGATTTTACGGTCGACTTGAAGCGTATATGAATATTGCCAATAGGGGACGAATTTCAATGAAATATCCTTGACATCTCCGAACGCGGCTTTTCCGGCCGCTTCCGCACGTTCAATCGGCATATTTATTTTTGATGCGTGAATCCCGAGCGTTTCTTTTCGTCCGGCATGGAATTTTCCGGGAACAGGTTCGGGAATGTCATGCGACTGAGGCAAAGGCGTCGGCGCTTCAATATATTCCGATTGTCTCTGTTCCGTCTTTCTGCCGGCGGGAGCATCTGCAAACAGACTGTCCGGCATTTCTTTTTCATCAACGGTGTCAAAAAGGTCTTTAAATTCATTCACATCCGCCGGATTTCTGTCCGGTTGTCTGTTTCTGATACTCTCCATATCTACCGGCTGGTAAAATTCGGGAAGAGTCCCGGTTGAAGAATTTTTAGAATTTGCAAAAATACTTACGGGATCAAAGTTTTTTTTTTGATCCAAAAGAGATTCTAAACAATAGTTCCCGACAACGCTTTCAAGAGTTTCGCGGCTTAAGTTTTCTACCATAAACACGCCGACATTTCTGGCCAGCGTATCGCGGTCCCAAATGATGACGCCGGTATCATTGGCGTATCTTCGAACGGTTTCTTCGCCGCCCTTTATTTTCTTTGTCGTAATGTACAGGCTGTTTTTACCGTTTGCCTGCTGAGTGAATCGCTCCAACGCATTCAGGTTTCCGTCAATATCAAATTTCACCCAAATTTCATAATCCTGACGTTTCCCGACAATATCGCAAAAAGTGCCTTCGAATGTTTCATAACCGTAAGATTTGAACATTTCTGTCAAAAGCCGAATCAGTTCCTGTTTCATATTTCTCGTTTCCGAATGTCTTTAAAATTTAAAATTATAATCTGTAAACACGTTTTTATTATAAATATATTTCAGAGCCTTCGAATGTTTTTGCAGATACCTCATTTTTTCCATTCGAAAATTATATATTTTTTGAACAGTCATTACTTTTTCATTGAATCATCTTTTGTTTTCTGTCCTCGATGCCTTCTCGTAATTTCATTCAAACAGGCAATCAGAGATTTCAATAGATTAAATACATCAGATCATTCATTATTTTGGAAAATAGATTAAATACATCAGGTTATTCATTATTCAATATTTTGGAGGTTTTATTTATTTCTTTGAGCGATTATTTAGGAACGGCCATTCCTTATACAAAATGGGCGATTTCTGACATTGCGTTTGCAGTTATTGCTTTAGTTCTTGCTTTTATTGTTTCTTTGATTCTTATCAGCATATTTAAGAAAATTCTGAAACGTACAAAAATGCCCGACTTAGCTGCCCATTTCCTGATTCAACTCATTACGGCGCTGCTTTATGTCGCTGTTTTGCTTGTGTTCGTTTCCGCTCTCGGTATTACCGTCAGTTCTATTATTCTGGGTCTCTCAGCTGTCATTGGTTTGATATTAGGCTTTGGTATGCAGGACACACTGACAAATTTAGGGGCAGGTATCTGGTTAGCGGTTTTGGAACCCTTTAAAGAAAAAGATTATATCACCGTTTCCGGTCAGACCGGTTATGTTAAAGGCATCGGTTTAATGTCCGTTGAATTAGTTACGTCCGATAAGGTTTTTATTATGATTCCGAATAAGCTTGTTTGGAACAGTGCTATTGTCAATATGACCCATTTCCCGACGCGTCGGTTTAATTTGAATATGAGTTTCGCACTTGTCGGCGATGTCGACGGTACCATTAAAAAGATTCTTGACGTCTTAAATAAAAATCCCGAAGTTCTTCAGACCCCGGAACCGAAAATTTCCATTTCAAATTTGACGGATACAAATGCCGATTTCCAAATCAGATTCTGGTCCCATGCCGTCAACATCAATACCGCTTTAACGGTCGTAAAAGAAGACTTGCTAAGAGCTTTTGATTTAAAAGATTAAAAAAGTAACAATGTTTGAAAAATAATCCTTTATTTTTCATTCATTTATATATTTTTCGGTTTTTCTTCGTCTCTTTTCCCTCGCCCGCTCCTTTTTTGATCATTTTTCCGAGCAAATGATTTATATAGGTTCTCGTTTTGTTCGAATTGGTAATATATATTGGTGATGAATCATGAAGATTGCAATATTAGGTGGAACCGGTAATATCGGTAAGGGATTCGCGCTTCGATGGGGTCAAATCCACGAAGTCATCGTCGGCTCAAGAGAAAAAGATCGTGCAGCTGAAGCAGCTGCAGAATATTCGGCCTTTTTAAAGGAACGTTCTTTGCCGGCTAAAATTACGGGCGATGAAAACAAAGCAGCAACAGAAGCTGCGGATATCGTTGTCATTGCAATTCGCTACGACCAAATTCCGGCTGTTATGGAACATATCAAACCGGCGCTCTGTAAAGGTCAGACTGTCTTGTCCGTTGTCGTCCCGATGATTAAAGATCGCTGCTACCTGAATATGGGAACAGAGCCGGTCAGAATCGACGTGGACCCCGAAGAATACAATGCCGACTACTTCTGTTACGCTGTTCCGAAATCCGGCAGCGCCGCCAAGGAAATTCAAGCGCTTCTTCCGGAAGGAATTGATCTGGTCGCTTCTTTCCACAACGTTTCTGCAAAACGGTTGGAAGATTTCGACAAGCCGATGAATTTGGACATTGCCGTTTGCGGCAACAACAAACAGACAAAAGATGCTGTTATGCAATTGGTTCGTGATATTCCCGGCTTAACGCCGGTAGATGTCGGTCCGCTGGAAGCGGCCGCTCTGACCGAGCCGATTACGCCTTTGCTTCTCAATGTCGCAAAAATGAACAAAGAACTCAGACACGCCGGAATCAAGTTCGTTTAAACTTTTTTTCCGTTTCTATTTTTTCTTTTCATTTTTTCTTTTTTCTTATTTTTTTCGAATTTTCTTCGATTTTCTTTTGTTTTTTTTGTGATTTTTTTGTGATTTTTTAAAATCTGTCTTCTTTCTTCTTCCCTTCTCTGCTTCTCCTTTCCGTCTCTTTTTTTTCCGTTCTCTTTTTTTCCCGCATCGCTCGTTGAAACACGCATTTATACTTGGAACAACTATTTATTTTACTTTTGAATTATTTCTGTTTCAATTCATTCATTTTTATTCAGGAGACGTTATTTATGGTTCAATTCGGTACAATCTCTGATATCCTTGAAGCGGTTGAGGAGCAAGATGTTGATTTTGTCAAATTCCAATTTTCGGATATTGACGGAATGTTTAAAGAAATTGCTGTTCCGGCATCCTTGCTTGAAAATGCGTTTTCAAAAGGATTGCCTTTTGATAATTCCGTCGGCGGGTCCTTTAATCCGACCGGTTCCGATTTAATTCTTAAACCGGATCCGCGAACATTTTCAATTTTAACCGACAGCGAAACGGGTCAGCCGATCGGAAAAGCCATTTGTGAACTCACGTTCCTTGACGGTCAGGCCTTTGACGGCTGTGTCCGCAGCACTTTAAAATTATTTGTCCGCAAAATTTACCAATCCGGATATACTTTCTCTGTTTCCTCTTCTCTGAGTTTCTATTTATTTGACCAAAGAACGGTTCGCTCCGCCCTTTCTTCAGAATCCGGTCAACGAATCGTCTTTGATCCGGAAACTTTCGGAAAAATCGAAAAAACAAAGCGCGACCTCTTAAATTCACTGAAAACCGCGGAAATTGATATCATCTCTCTTCGCCAAACAAAAGCAGACGGCCCGATTACGTTAATCTTTAAAGAAAGCAGCGTTCTTCGAACCGCCGACAACATCATGACTTCCAAAAGTCTGATTCATGAAATTGCTCAAAATAACGGCATCCATGCGTCATTCATGCCGAAACCGTTTTTCAACGGCGAAGGGCTTTCGATGTCATTCGGGTTCATTTTAATGAAAGACGAATTCAACGAATTTTATCATCCGGACAAAGAAATGATGATCTCCGACAAAGCGCGTGGTTTTATCGGCGGTATTTTCAAACACATCCGCGGCATTTGCGCCGTTACGAATCCGACCATTAACTCTTACAAACGCCTTATCCGTCAAGGACGCGCTCCTTACTATATTTCCTGGTCCGCCATCGACAGAAATTCTCTCATCCGCCTGCCGTCTTCCCGCGGGCGCACAACAAAAATAGAAGTTCAAAATGCCGATTCTTCATGCAACCCTTATCTTTCACTTTTGGCTTACTTATCGGCCGGCATCTGGGGAATGGATAATTCGGAACTTCCCAAAGATCCCGTCAACTTTGAAACACACGATTATTCCGAATCCGAAAAACAAGCTCTTTCGGCGGGAACGCTTCCGGACACATTGTCTGAGGCACTGGCACATTTCAAATCAAACCATTTATTAAAAGAAACATTCGGCGAATCTATTTCCTCCTCTCTGGTTCAAACAGGGGAAGCGGAATGGAATGACTATATCGGCTGTGTTCATTTGTGGGAACTTGAAAAATATTTATAATTACAATAAAACGGAGAAATTAATTTGACAACAGATTCGCAATCCTTGGACCGTATTTCCAAACTTCTTGAAAAATATACCAACGCGCACGGCGTTTCCGGAAATGAAGAAGAAATTTGCCGCCTTTTGAAAGAAGATTTAAAAGACTGCACGGATGAAATTAAATTCGATGCGCTCGGAAGTCTTATTGCCGTTCGGAAGGGCAGCTCCCCAACCGGGCCGACAATTATGCTGGCGGCACATATGGATGAAATCGGGTTGATGGTCAAGTACGTTGACGAAAACGGGTTCATTCGATTTGCAAAAATCGGCGGCTGGAACGACCCGACACTCACAAGTCAGCGCGTCATTGTTCACGGCAGAAACGGAGATGCTGTCGGCGTTATCGGCTCAAAGCCGCCGCATGTGATGTCCGCAGAAGACGCCAAGCGCCCGCCGCAGCACAAAGATATGTTTGTTGATATCGGCGCCGAAAATGCCGAAGATGTTAAGAAATTAGGCATCGAGCCGGGCACATATATTTCCCTTGACCGTGAGTTTAAAAAATTACTCAACACGCGGGCGACTTCCAAATCTTTCGATAATCGAATCGGTATCGTTTTAATGATTGAAACAATGCGCCGCTTGAAAGGAAAAGATATTAAGGCTACCATCTGCGCGGTCGGTACTGTTCAGGAAGAAGTCGGTCTGAAAGGCGCGAGAACCGCCGCCTATGCAATCGGCGCCGACGCCGCTTTGGCATTGGACACCACCGTTCCGGGCGACCATCCGGGCATTACAAAACAGGATTCTCCGCTTGAAATCGGAAAAGGCCCGATTCTCACCGTTGCCGATGCTTCCGGCCGCGGCATTATTTCCCATCCTCAAGTCGTCCGATGGCTGCGCGATTCTGCCGAAAAAATCGGTACGGCTGTTCAGCTCAGTGTCGGTGAAGGCGGAACAACAGATGCGTCCGCGATTCATCTGACAAAAGAAGGCATTCCGACGGGAACGATTCAGATTGCGACGCGCTATATTCATTCTCCGGTCGAAGTGGCTGATTTAAAAGATATTGCCGCAGCAATTGATTTGGCGGCGGAAGCGGCTGAAAAAGCGCATAAATATTTTACCAAAAGGAATTGAAAAAACATTATTGCTAAACACACTTTTGAAAAAGGAGATTTAATATGGGACTATTTAATTCCGAAATGACACCGGAAAAAGCTGTCGAAATGCTGGGCTCCGATAAAGAAGCTAAAGTGGAAAAAGGCGCGGAATTTTTCACGGCATCGGGAAACGCACAAGTGCCGTTTATGATTGAAAGTTTCCAATCCGTTGTTTCACAGGCGGCCCGCTCTAAAAAGCATCAGACGGCGGCACTGAATTTGTATCGCCTTCTCTGCACCGCTGACATTCCGGCTGATATGTGTTCGACATTTTTAAAAGCATTGGCGAGCGCGCCAAATGAGCTTGAATTCGATTTGTCCGTTTTGCCGCTTTATGTTATTGAAAACGGCTATGCTGTCCTTGAATCTTTTTTGCTGACAGGTGATTTGGAACAAAAGAAAAAAACGATTCCGTTTTTGGAACTGATTCCGCTGACACCTTCTGTTTTATCGGTTTTGTCATCTCTTTTAAATCGCGAATCCGGTTTTGCCGAAAACGCGCTTGGTTTGGTTTCTTCGACCGACAGTGCGGATTTATCTCCCGTCTCGGATGCGCTTTACAAAATGCTTGACCTTTACCCGCTCGGCGATTCGGTAATGAAGGTTATTCCCGAACTCGGTTCCAGACTGCCGCCGAATGTCAAAATCCTCGAAAAATATTTGGGGGATTTCAATTCTATGGTTCAGAAACGCGCTGTCAAAGTCGCTGTTCCGCTCGCGGAAGAGCACGGTGATATTTACGAATTGCTTAAAAATTCGATTCTTGCCGACGAATCCGGCCGCGCGTATATTTTGGAAGCTTTAGAGAAAAAAGAACATATTTCTCCGCGGCAAATGGATTTGGTGTGGTTGGTTTTGGTCCATTCCTCCTCGCAATTAACGGAAGAGCGCGGCATGAAGTTTTTTGCCCGCCTCGGCGATCCGATCCGCCCGTTAGTTCTTTATTACGCTGAAAACGGAACGTCCAAAGAAATTATCTGCGCTTTAAAATGCATCGGGTATATGAGGGAAACCGGTGCGCGCATTTGTATGGAATTGCTTTCTGTGTATTTGAATGACGATTCTCTTTTATTCGAGACAGCCGGTTACGCTTCTTTCTCTTATATCGCAAGTCTGATGAAACAGCATTGTTCTCATGACAAAACCGCCTCCGCCCTTGCAAAAAAGATGAGAGATTACTGTGTTTCTCACGAATTGGAAACACCGACGGAAGTTATGGCGCTTCTCGGTCCCGAAGATTTGGCGGATGTCATTGAATGGTCGTTTAAGCGTATTTTTGAATCGTACGGCATCGGCTACACGCTCACCTATGCCGATGACATGATGGCCGGCATTTCAAATTTGGTCGGGTTTGATAAAGCGATTTTGAATTCTTTTATCAAAGCCGTCGGGTACACTTACAGCTTTGACAGCAGTGAAAATAAGATGACGCTTTCTCATAAAGATACGGCGGCGGCAATTAATCGGCTGCGTTCTGTCAATACACCTGCAACATGCAACCTCTTGCATTTGGTTTCACGCAAAAGAGATTTAGATATTGTTCAAACAGATTCGAATGGCACTGTCATTTCATCGTTCAAGCTGTCTTTTGAAGAGCACCGAAAATTGGCGTTGGACGAACTGGAACGCCGCGGTTTTCCGGCATATCTCCCGACAAATTATTTAAAAATCCAGCGACCACAACCTTAAATCTATAAAATTCCGGATTTTTATAATACGCCGGATTTTGTATTTATCTTTCATTTTTTATGTTTTGAACCGTTTATTTTTTATCGGACATGCTTTTATTCAAAATCAAAATGGTGTTTTTATGCAAGAAAAAATTATTGAAATTGCAAACCGTATCAAGGAACTTCGCGAAGTTTCCGATGTGACGCCGGAAGAGATTTCCGCTCAGCTGGACATTTCCGTTGAAACATATTTGACTTATGAATCGGCAGCTGTCGATATTCCCGCAAGTATGCTTCTTGAAATTGCAAATTATTATAAAGTTGATTTATCGCTTTTATTGACCGGCGAATCGCCGCGGATGAATGTATTTACGGTCACGCGCGACGGCAAAGGCGTTTCCGTCGAGCGCCGCAGTCAGTACAAATATCAAGCGCTGGCGGAAAAGTTCATTGGCAAAAAAATTGAACCGTTTGTCGTCACGGCCGAGCCTAAAGAAGAAACACCGACTTTACATTCCCATCCCGGGCAGGAATTTAATTTCATTTTAGAAGGCAGCATGGTCCTTTACATTCACAGCAATGAAATTGTTTTAAATGAAGGCGACTCGATTTATTTCGATTCCAACTATCCGCATGCGATGAGAGCACTGAATAACAAGCCCGCCAAATTTTTGGCTATCATCTTGTGATTTTTCAAAAAAATGTTACTTTGTTTCATATTAAATTTATTATAACGAGAGAGATTTATGAGTAATCTGATTCATCATTTTGTTCCAAAAACGGAATTCAATTCTTACGAGGATATTAAAAGTCATTTTAAACTTAATATCCCTGAAAGCTTTAATTTTGCTTTCGATGTGATTGACCGTTACGCTGAAGAAGACCCCGAAAAAATTGCTTTTGTCTGGTGCGACGACTATGACAATGAAAAAATCATGACTTTCGGCGAATTGAAAACGGAAACCGACAAAGCCGCAAATTTATTTAAAAAACACGGCGTTAAAAAAGGCGACGCCATCATTCTGACTTTGAAAAGTCACTACACTTTCTGGATTTGTCTGCCCGCGCTTCATAAAATCGGCGCGATTGCCGTTCCCGCAACGCATATGCTTAAAGGCCGGGATATTGTTTACCGTGTTGAAAAATCCGGTGCGGTTGGTGTTGTTTCTATTTCCGAAAGCGAGCTTGATTTGAGTTTTGACGACTCTCTCCGCCAATTGAATAAAACAAATTTCCTGAAATTTAATGTCGGCGGAAATTCTGCCGGTGCCGAAGGCTGGCTTGATTTTGAAGCGGAACTCGCTGAAACATCCGCCGACTTCACCCGGCCGATAGGAAGCGACGCCGCAAAAATTACGGACGATATGCTTTATTATTTCTCTTCCGGAACGACCGGCTTTCCGAAAATGGTCTGCCACAATTTTACCTATCCGCTCGGCCACATCATGACCGCCGGTTTCTGGCAGAATGTTTCCGATAACGGTCTCCACTACACAATGGCTGACAGCGGCTGGGCGAAATGTGTTTGGGGAAAAATTTACGGCCAATGGATTTGCGGCACAGCGGTTTTCATTTATGATTTTGACAGATTTGATGCCGGCAACATGATGAATAAAATTTCCAAATACGGCGTTACAACATTTTGCGCGCCGCCGACGACTTATCGTTTCTTTATTAAAGAAGATTTGTCGAAATACAATTTCAGTACGCTTCAATACTGTGTTGTCGCCGGTGAGCCGCTTAACCCCGAAGTTTATGAAAAGTTCAAAGAATTTACGGGAATGCAGCTGATGGAAGGCTACGGCCAAACCGAGTTGAGCGTCTGTATTGCAACGCTTCCGTGGATGACACCCAAGCCCGGCTCAATGGGAAAACCGGTTCCGGGATACAATATTAAAGTCCTAAACCTCGATGGAAACGAGTGCGATGTCGGCGAAGAAGGCGAGATTGTTGTCGAAGTTCCTGAAAATCCCGGGACGAAAAATCTCTCCGCTTTGCCGCCCGGCTTTTTTGCGGGCTACAAGTTTGACGATGAAAAAACGCAAGCATCCTGGCATGACGGTTATTACCACACGGGCGACACCGCCTGGAAAGATGAAGACGGTTACTATTGGTTTGTCGGCCGAACGGATGACATCATCAAAAGTTCCGGTTACAAAATCGGTCCGTTTGAAGTTGAAAGCGCGCTTATTCAACACCCCGGCGTTTTGGAGTGCGCGATTACCGGCGTTCCCGATCCGATTCGCGGTCAAGTTGTCAAAGCCACAATTGTTTTGACGAAAGATTACAAAGAAAAAGCATCTGACGAACTCAAAAAAGAACTTCAGAATCATACGAAATCAATCACGGCCCCTTACAAATATCCGAGAATCATTGAATTCGTCGACGAACTCCCGAAAACAATCAGCGGTAAAATCCGCCGTGTTGAAATTCGTGAAGAAGACAAGGAAACGAAAAAAGAATAATCTTTTCGTTTTCCTTTTTCCTCTCTCTTCTTCTCCTTTTTCTCTCTTCTTCTCCTTTTTCTCTCTTCTTCTCCTTTTTCTCTCTTCTTCTCCTCTTTTTCCAAATTTTTGATATTCGGATAAAATAATATTTTCATATCTTGCTTATTTGTGTTACCTTTTTCACATAGTTGCTTATGCTGTATTAAAAACTTTTTTTATCGTAATACTTATATTTGTGTGAAAACTTTCTGTTATAATTATACTGCATCAGTCTTGGACTTAAAGCGCAGCAATTTGTTATTTGATATTTGTTACTTTGGTTACGTAATTTTGTAATTATTATCTTTATATAAGGAATGATGAAATATGCACATGGCAGATGCCTTACTGTCCCCGATTGTCGGGGTTATTATGATTCTGTTCAGTCTTTCAGTTATTCTGTTTTCAATCTATAAATTGAAACAGAACGGATTGGACGAAAAGAAAATACCGATGATGGCCGTATTGGGCGCTTTCGTTTTTGCGGCTCAAATGATTAATTTTACAATTCCGGGAACCGGATCCAGCGGACATATCGGCGGCGGTATTTTATTGGCGGCCCTCCTTGGTCCGTACGCTGCGCTTATTGTTCTTGCAGTTGTTTTAATTATTCAATGCCTTTTCTTCGCAGACGGCGGCCTTCTTGCAATCGGCTGCAATATTTTTAATATGGGAGTCTGCGCTTGCTTTATCGGCTACCCCTACATTTTCAAGCCGCTTATTAAGAAAAGCTTAACACCTCTCAACCTCACAATTGCGTCGGTTTTGGCAGTTGTGGTCAGTCTTCAAATCGGCTCATTCGGCGTTGTTTTGCAAACTCTTTTATCCGGCATTACCGAACTTCCGTTCACTGAATTTGTTCTTCTCATGCAGCCGATTCACTTGGCAATCGGTGTCATTGAAGGTCTCATCACGGCCGGTGTTTTGATTTACATCTATAAAGCGCGCCCTGAACTTATTGAAAGCGCTTCTTCCGGAAAAGCTGTCGGCAATGTTTCCGTTAAAAAAGTTGCCGCCGTTCTTCTCGTTGCCGCTGTTGTTGTCGGCGGCGGTCTGTCTCTCTTTGCCTCTTCTTATCCCGACGGATTGGAATGGTCTATGGAAGGCGTTGCGGGAACCACAGAACTTGAGCGAGAAGGCGGAATCTATGACATCGCCGCCGATATTTTGGACTTTACGGCGTTTATGCCGGATTACAGTTTCAAATCTGACGGCGAAGACGGCTCTGCTTTGGGGACGACAACGGCGGGTCTTGTCGGCGGTCTCATCGTTCTTTTGATTGCGGCCGGTATCGGATATGCTGTGTATTCCGTTTCCAAAAAGAATAATGCGGGAAGCAGATCCTGATAAATCCGAAGAATTCTTAAATTCTTATATTCTCCGCAAACTTTAAGTTAAAACAGTGGAAAAGAGGATATTCTTATCCTCTTTCTTATCCTTTTTTCTTTTTACAGGTCGGGTAAATATATGACAAAGATTCTGAAGGCCGTTTCCGGATTAAACGATTTGGAAGAAATGGCTGATCGGAAAACGGTTGTTCATGATTTTCATCCTTTGTCTAAAATTATCGTTACGTTTGTTTTTCTTATTACGGTTATTTCATTTAACAGATACGAAATCAGCAGTCTTCTCCCGTTTGTTTTGTATCCTGTTTTGATGATGACGCTTTCGATGACGCCTTTTAAACCGCTGTTCTATCGTCTGCTTCCGGCTCTGCCATTCTCGCTTTTCGGCGGCATTTCCAATATTATTTTTGACCAAATTCCTGTGTTTACGATTGGTTTTCTGACAGTGACGAGCGGCATGATTTCTTTTGTTTCAATTATGGTAAAAGTTGTTCTGACTGTTTCAGCCGTTCTTATTTTAGTTGCAACGACTCCCGTTACGGTTATTTCTAAGCAGCTGACACAACTTGGTATCCCGTCTCTTTTGGTTCTCCAGTTTGTTATGACCTATCGCTACATCTCCGTTTTAGTTGAAGAGGCGGTGACGATGATGACGGCTTATACCGTTCGGGCACCGCGTCATAAATTCGTTCAAATGAAAGATATGGGGCCTTTTGTCGGGCATTTGCTCCTGAGAAGTATTGATCGGGCGGAGCGGGTTTATGCAGCGATGAAATCCCGCGGGTTCACCGGAACATATGTCACGGCGCCGATCTCAAAAGTCGGGTTAAAAGATGTTTTATTTACGGTTGGCGCCTGTTCATTTTTTTTAATCTGCCGGTTTGTGAATATCAGTTTGGTTATCGGGAACTTTTTTACGGGAATATTTGCTTAAATTAAAAAAATATGAAAATGGATGTGGGTGATTTTTACGGAAAATAAGA
>JGI994J12354_10003307_pt1 | contig 15140 bp, 10 predicted proteins | sample IntmicLarv3ML3BL_FD_12354 | JGI IMG/M metagenome (IMG submission 12354)
AACTCCGCCACAAATTTCACAAGCTAATTCATTTGCCCGCAAAGACCATTTAGGCGCAAATAACATCCATGAAAGTTCATCACTTGAAACCTCTTCTACACCAGTAACAACAAATGTATTATCATTATTGAAAATCAATTTATTATCAACCACATCTATATTAAATGTCATCCCAATGTATTTGTCTTTATTTTCAACATCAGTATCAGAATCAACAGGAAAAAAATAAGCAAAAACGTCTTTAATAACCCAATTCCCGTCATATTCTTTTAGCCACACAAATGCTTCCTCCTTAATAGTTATTTCATTAACTCTATCAGTCTGAATATTACAACTACTAAGTAGAAAAGCCAAAAGTAATACAACAAATTTTTTCATAAAAATCCCCTTAATGTATATTTTCCATTTTAAATTCTAGTTTGGGCAATAACAAATCTTTTCTAATTTGTGTAATTTCATTTCCTTCAACCAACATAACATTCAGCATATAATTATAATCAAACAAATGATATATTTGAAATGTATATATTTTACCATCAATTTCTTTAAACCATAATTGAATCAATTCATTACTAAACTCCGATACATTACTCATTTCCAATTTTTCCATTTCAAAAATATTATCTTTTAAGTCTTGTAAAAAAAATTTAACTTTCAACTGCATTGTTGTACTATAATTTGATGGCAAATATGTGTTTTTTTGAAAAAATACTGGTATCCCTTTATTGGTAAAATCTGTTTCATAAAAATTCTGATATTCTCTTTCATCTCCCATTAAACAACTGATATCATTTCTAACTGAGCCATTTTCAATATATTGAGAAATTATAGCTTTTTCAATACTATTAGTGTAGGCATCTATATTCTCATTACTTGCATAATATATATTTTTCAACACATAACTCTTTGGAATACGCCTTATTGTAATATGTTCTTCAGTTGCATTGACACCCAACCTGTGAAGCTTAATACTATCATAATTTTTAAGGTTATAGTTATATTGCAAAAATACATAATAGAAATCGTTTTCATATTCAATTACCCTACCGAATCCATTGTTTTGAGTATAAAATTGGGAAATTGTATTCAATTCTCCATTTTTATACTCTTTAAATTCTACAACCGACTGCCCTGATGAAGAATCAGAATCATAAACAAAAAGACCTTTTTCACTGTTTTCATTTGAGTTAAACTTAAAGGCATTAATGCATCTTTCTGGATTTTTTATATCTGATGCATTGCGTTCTTCTTCACTCATAATAAAATTTTCACTTCCCAAATATTTCAACAATTCAAAATAGCTATCAGTTAATGTAATTGTCCTTGGATTGTATTCAACAAAATTATATAGCGATTCTTGAAACATTTGTATCAATGCATCCGGAAATATTTCTCCAATATATGACAAATACATATATTCATTATTAATATCATTTAAAGACCTCTTTGCCTCTTCACTAACTCCAATTAATGGGTTTTTAAAAAAATCAACATAAAATTCATCTGTATTAATTTCTTCACATAATGTTTCATAAGAATAATTTGATTCAACATTAGGTAAACTTTGTTGAATATTTTTACATGATGATAAAAATATTAGAAATAACAATAAAATTGCAATTATATTTTTCCTCAAAATGATTACCTCTTTCTAAAAGCCCAGTTTTTCTCTTTCCCACTTATTTAAAATTCTTTCTTTTTCAATCATTAGTTGTTGATAATCGGGATTTTCGTTTTTATCTTGAATTATAAGTAATTTACCATCTCTATTAACCGCAAAAAGGTCTTCCCCAATTAATATATATTCATTTTTTTGATAAGTGGTTAGATTTGCGTCATACAATTGAAAAGAATCACCTCTAATTTGTTTCAACTTTTCATAAGCCTCCAGATATTCACAAATATAGTCTGCTGTTAAAAATTTTTCTGAATTGGTAATCTCATTAGTTATTGACATGTAAACGAATTCTTTAAAATCATGATATTGATAATATGAATCACCTAAACGAGAATACAGATTACCATAATACGCTATAATTTCATCATTTAAAAATTCTCCAATTAAAGGGGAAGTACTTCCACTTGTATTAGGAATAGTGGTTATTATGTTCATATATTCTGCCCTATTTATATAGTATTGAGATAACTTCTGTTCTATATTCCAAGCATATATTTGATAACTATCAATATTTTTCGATTCAATATCAGCTCCTTTGCTACAAGACACAAACAAAATTATAATTGAAATTAAACAACTCATAATCTTAATAAATTTTTTCACATTATCACTCCCTGCTTATTTCCAAGTTCATACAATCCTTTTTCATCTACTTTAATATTGACATGTCCTCATATTTTGCAGATTCATACCAAAATAATTGCATTGTTGGATTGTTATAATGGAAAAAATTTTGTTCTGCCAACTCATCTTCATTTACAAAAACAGTATGCTTCAATTCAAATTTCATTCCATCTGCATAAAAATCATATCCTTTAAAAAAGCCTTTATTTGAAACTCTTCAATTGATAATAATATATTTTCAAAAATGTGTTAATACTCCAGTAACTACTATTTCTTTTGCCCATTTCTACGGCTAATGTGAATATTTAGAGTATTTTCCACCAACTACATTATAAAAGTTTATAACATAATCGTGTATTACATACTCCTTCAAATTCTTTGAGCCATAATTGAATCTAAACTCTGGTACATCATTCAATCTTTTATCCAATATTCTTTGGGCAATTGAATATCAGTCATCGAATTCAAATATTTAATCAACTTATATTTCGCATCATCCAATGAGCTTTTTAATTTATCTGGTATTATCCTTTCTACATTTTCTAATTCACAAAGCAAATAAATTATTTGTATCAATTCATCATTAGCCCCTTTTTCTTTTAAAACCTGTGCTGTAAATGGACTGATAAAATAATATGTTGATTCTTTAATTGATAACATACCATTATTTATAGATTCAATTATGCCTAAACAAATTATACATACAAGCCTCTCAATTTCTTCTTTCCCAAAAACATTAATATTTAATACATTCACTTATATTATCCTCCACTTGACTTATTACTCCATTTTCCCCAGTTAACCTCAACATCAAAAACTTTACCTGACGGACTTTCAACATAATGAATCGACACCTTTTCTCCATTAACATAACCATCTTTATAAACCTTTTGCCACTTTCCAGACTCTATCTTTCTCAATTTATCAAGAAGCCCTTGGTTATTTATGTTATTTTTCGTAGTTCCATTTTGCGCACTTTTAAATCCTTCAGGGTAATTAGGTGATTCTTTAATTGAATTATAAATCTCTTTAGGAGTGTTAGAGCCAATACTATCCTTATATAACTGAAAATCCTCCCCAAAATTCTCCGCAGAACTATATAATATTGCCACCCCTCGACCAGTCTCCAGAACTCCAGCTACAACTACTGGGACAGACACTGCTATAATTGGTACTCCTGCTGGTGCGCCAATTCCAGTTGAAGTTGCTGCTGCACCTGCACCTGCGATAGTTACTCCAGACGCAATTGTTATAAACCCTCCTGCTGTTTCAACCACCCCTACAGCCACTCCAATTGCATCTCCTGTAAGTTTACCTAGATAAAAAGACTCTTTACCATCAACATAATTATAAACTATATTACTTTCAATAGTATCCACTGTAGATTCTAATCCATTAGATAACCGATGATCTATATCCATTACATATTCGGAAAATCTTATTGTATTTATAGTCGAATCAAATAGTATATTTTTTACTGCTGATGTTGTCAATCCAATTCCAAAATCTTTTAAATCACTCCAAAAACCTCCACTTTCTTCTTGTATAACTTCTTGTGTGACTACCTCTTGTATTGACTTTGCATCTCCATTACAACTTACTCTTGCTCTTTTCGCTCTTTTTGCCTCTTCCAGTGCTATTTTTATCTTACTTTTCTTTGAAAATGATTGATTGGTCTGTGGCTTTGGAAGTGTATACCATTCTTGTGGTTTTGGAAGTGATGAAATTTTGTTTCCGCTTGTCCTAATTGCAGGCATATTTTTCTTAATAGTATTAATCATACTAAGTTCTTCTTGATATGTTCCAACCTTTTCTATTGCTTTTGCAGTTATTGGCCCTCTTCCTAAATATATCAAATCATTAACAGCAACCCATTCGCCTGCAATTTTTACTTTTCCATCCTTTTCTTCTCTTTGGAGCCCTATTTTAGGAAGTGCCAAGCCAAGTGGATTTGTTAAGTTTCCGGGCGGTAATGCTACATGCCCACTCGGATCCGCATACATAACTGGATTCCCTGTCACATATGTATATCTGTTCAAAGTATCCGGATCAGCTATATCTCCTAAATATGTATCTTGTGTCAAGAAGCTTCCTATCTCCACATCATAGTATCTCGCTCTTAAATATTGCAATCCAATATTGGGATTAAACTCTTCGCCATTATATCCATACAGATTTTCGGGCGTCAGTGGTGTCTCCCCCTTAACATTGCTTGTAGGTGCCTTGAATCCAGTCATCTCTCCATATGGTGCATAAGAATAAACATTTTGTATATTTCCTATTGTTTGTACAACACTTCCTCTTCCATCATACAAATACTCTGCACTTGCTTCTCCGTCCTCCAAATTGATACGCTGATGTCCGTATGAATAAGCATTTTTCATTACACCATTGATATCATACTCCATAAGAACCTGTTCATGCTGATATGAAATATCATTGATATAGAAAGTCAAATCATAATCAAACCGACTATCCTCAGTCATTTCACTTGGAAATAATATATCTGTATATGATGCTTGTCCATCAGGATTTGTCGATACAAATAAATTCTTATCGAAAGTAAAAGTATCCTCTGTATTGTAATCACCAGTTGGTGTCACCTCACTGTTTACAGTTGACATAATTGCAGGATTGAATATTCCAAATAACATCATTCCATGCTTAATATTGAAAAAATTATCACTTGTTCTTGGTGGTGTGATTTCTCTTTCCTTTTCAACCAATGTTTCTGTTCGCTGTGCTTGAAATACTCTATTTCCATCCCCATCATACACAGCGGCCATCAGAATCACTCCGCCTTCCTTCACTGCTTTTAAACGATTTTCAACTGTATATTCATATGTAAGAATTTCCCTGTCAGTAGTCTTAGTAAGTCTGTTTCCATCTGCATCATATGTATATTCTGTTTTACCCATTTTGGAATGAATTTGTGAAACAAGCTGATCTGCCTTGTTATAATCATATTTTATTATATATTCATTGGTTTTCAGTTCACTTCGGTTTCCTGAAGCATCATATTTATATGATATAACATTTTCACCCTTTGTTGTCTTTTCTCTATATTTAATCAGCTGTTCAAGCTCATTATACTCAAAAAATCTCTCAACAACTTCACCATCTTGGATACTTTTTTCAAATGAAATGAAGCCCTTTTCATCATATTTATACTCAAATAGAGAAATCTGGCTTCCATCTGAATTAAGATTTTCAAGTTTTATCAATTGTCCCAAAATATTATATGTATTTTCAGTAGCGCTGTTAGGTCGAATAACCTTAGCAATACGATTATCAGCATCATACTCATATTCGGTAATTTCATTGTCTCTTCCTATAACCTTTACAAGACGGTCAAGTACATCATATTCATAGGAAACAGATTTTTCATCAGGATATGTAATTTTAGATATTAGTCCATATATATTATATTCATAGGATACTTCTTTACCATCTGGCGAAACAGTCTTTGTAAGTCTATCCATGTTGTCATATTCATATTTTGTAACTCCAGTCGAATCATGCATTTCAACTTTGTCACCATATTCATCATAAATATAGCTCACTTGTTCATCTTCATAACCCTTTGATACAAGCTGATTGAGTAAATTATAGTCATACTCTGCTCTCTTGCCCGATGGACTCTGCTTAGCTGACGCAATTCCTTTATTATCATATTCAAGCTTTTCAATTTGACCTATTGGGTTAGTTATTGATGTCAGATTACCTAAGACATCATATGTATAGGTTGTCTCTCCCTGTGAAATAACATTTCCCATATTATCATAAATATATTCACTTCTTCTATCTCCTTTTATCACGGCTGTTAAATTATCAACCAAATCATATTCATAGTTTGTAACATATCCCTTTTCATCCTTCTCAGATGAAAGATTTCCATGTTCATCATATGTATATTCTGATATATTTCCAAGTGCATTGGTAACTTTACTTATTTGCCCATTATGAGCATATGAAAGCAATGTCACTGCACCTCTCATATCTGTTATTGAAGAAATTTGATTATCTCTGTTATATGCATATTTAATCTCTTTTCCAAGTGCATCAGTTATAGAAAGCAAATTATTTTCACTATCGTATGAAAAATCAGTTTGGCGGTTTTCACCTGTCTGTGCAATTTTCACAAGATTATCCAACATATCATAGGTATACTTTGTCGCAAGTCCATCCGGGTTGGTTTCCTTGGTTAGTCTTCCCAGTACATCATATGAATACTCTGTCTTATCACCTTTGACTCCTATTGCACTCTTTAACATTCCTCTGTCATCATATTCAAAATTAGTATTTCTACCTACTGAATCTGTAACCCCTGTCATTCGGTGCATCACATCATACTCATATACAGTTTCTGATTTACTGTCACTCTCCTTCACAAGATTTCCTAAAATGTCATATTCAAGATTTTTTACATACCCAAGCGGATTTTCAACCCTAGTAACCCTTTGGAGTTCATCATACTTATAATTATATTCTCCGCCATTTGGCATTATCATCTTAGTTACAAGTCCATTAAGGTCTGCTTCATAGTGAGTTGCATTTCCTAAAGCATCTGTCTCTGATATCAATACTCCCTGATGGTTATATTCAAAAGCTGTTTCAGCACCTCTAGGCGAAATACTTTTTGATATATTTCCCATTGAATTATATTGATTTTCCCATATATTTTCTCTGAGTCCTTTATATGTGTAAGATTGCCAACTGGATCATACCTATATTCAACAATATTTTCCTCTGCTGTTTTTGTAGAAAGTACTCTTGACAGCGCATCATAGGTATATTCCGAGGTGTTTTCCAAAGAATTGGTATATGAGACCAAACGATTAAGTGAATCATATTCAAAAGACTTTTCATTGCCATTTGCGTCAATTAACTGCGTGAGGTTATTATTTGCATCATATATATATTGTGTAATAGCATCAAGTGGATTAATCGATTTTTCCAATCTGTTTAACTCATCATACATATATGTATATTTGCTGTTATCAAACTCCGTTTTTGAAAGAAGATTTCCCAATAAATCATATTCAAATACAGTTTCTCTTCCCTCCTGATCTATTGTCTTAACAACATTCCCCATTAAATCATATTCAAACTTAGTAATATTTCCATCAAATTCCTTAAACTGTGTAATTCTATCAAGCATATCATATGTATATTCTGCTTTTCTTCCCAAAGAATTTGTTTGTTTTATCAACCTTCCACCTGCATCATATTCAAAATCTTGCATATTTCCTGCATTATCTTCGAGAGCAACAACCCTACCCATAACATCATATTCATACTCTCTTATCAATCCAATATACTCTTCATTTGTCTCTGCATTTTTGATAATTTCACTGCTTTTAACAAGCAATCCAAATGAATCATATTCCATTTTATACATATTTCCATCAGGAAATATTATCAAGGTGTTATTTCCTTTTAAATCATATTCAAAAATGTACTCATTCCCATTTGCATCAATGGTTTTTAAAATATTTCCTGCCTTATCATAAAACATTTCTGTTCTATTGCCTAAAGCGTCCAAACTTTCAACCACATTCTCTGATTCATCATACTTGAGCTGAGATATATTGTCTTGTGGATCCTTTACAGCACTTAATAAATCCAATTCATTATATTTATATGATGATGTATTGCCCAATGCATCTGTTAAAGCCACAATATTTCCATTAAAATCATATTCTGTCGAAATAGAGCCTTCTGCATTCTTCACTTCACTAAGCCGCCCTAATACATCATATGTATATTCTTTTTCCTGCTCTAATTGATTTATTTCCTTTGATATCTGATTCCGCGAATCATACTCATATGAAATTACTGCACCAAGCGGATCAATTGTTTTTATCAAATTATTACAAGCATCATATTGATAGCTGAACTCTCTTATAACTTCATTTTCTGTTCCTATATTCAATATATCTTTAATTACAATAATATTTCCATTTGCATCATATGTGTATTCATTTACAAAACCTATTTCATTTGTGTATTTTACAATTCTTCCAACTGAATCATACTGTGTAAATGTTTCTGAACCATCCGGATTCTTGGTTGAAATCACTCTTCCAAATATATCAAGTGTATATTCCAGCATATTTCCTTTTGTATCTGTTCTTTTGATAATCGCCTTTAATAGCTTGTCATATTCATATAGACTCTCGCCGTCCATTGGGTCCACAAAAGACAATATATTTCCCATTTCATCATAAGTATATCTTTCACTTCCACCATCAGGGTTTACTATTTCTGATATACGATTCATTGAATCATATATATATTCCCAAACTTTACTATCAGATACATCTTTTCCATATCCCAATAGTGTCTCTTTGGTTTTATTATAATTTCCATCATATTCCATTTTAAAGACATTTCTTTGAGGATCATTTATCTCTATAGGATTACTCATAAAATCATATTCTATATCAGATATGTTTTCCTGTGCATCTATATATGTAATCATATTTCCCGATCTGTCATATATATATTCTTGGTATCCTCCGCTGGCATCTTGTTCACCTATTTTATTACCAGCTACATCATACATAATTCTTGTCATATTCCCTAGAGAATCAATCACTGTAATCAGTTGTCCCATGGAATTATATAAATATTCTGTTTCATTTCCTCTTGCGTCAATAATCTTTGATACCCAATTTTTGTCATCATGATATTCATATGTTGTCACATTTTCATTTGCATCTTTGCGAGTGACCATTCTGTGTTTACTGTCATATGTATATGATTCCTCTGTACCATCTGATTTAGTCACACGAGTTAACAATCCATAAACATCATACTCCATAGATCCTATTGATTCATCATAATCGGTAACCTTAGTCACTTGATTAAAAGTATTATATTCAAAAGCTCTAATTTTTCCATCACCTCTTGTTTGAGTGAGAATATTTCCTTTTGAATCATATGTATACTTCATTTCAACACCCTGTTTATCCACTACCCTTGAAATATTATTGGATGTATCATATTCTTTTGTCTCCACTGTTCCGTCAGGATATTCAATTTTTGTAGTACGATATTGTGAATCATAATGATATACTGTAACATTTCCATTTGCATCCGTTGTTATAGTTTTTCCCGCAGAGTATTCAAGTGCTGATACATTTCCAAGTGCATCCTCCTGTGTCAGTACTCTTCCCTCACTGTCATAAGTATTAAGTATTATTCTATTATTTTCTTGATCATACCATGCTGTCATTCTTCCCTGTGAATCATATTCATATCTCACCGTATTACCTAAAGCATCTGTGTATGAAATCAGATTTTCTGCTGAATCATATGTATATCTAAGGGTTCTTCCATTTGGCAATTCAATGGAAGTAATTTTCCCCATATCATCTGTAACTATAACATATTGTAATCCAGACGAAGTGGAAAGCTTATTTATTCTATATGATGAATCATATCCAACACTTATAACATTTCCTTTCAAATCTGTTATACTTTGAAGTAATCCATATCTATTAAATGTATACACATTTTTTTCAGAATCTGTAAGTATATATTCACTATATTGAAATTCAGAATCAACTTTTGTAACATTTCTCTTTAGTGTATATTCATACCCAACAGGTGATATATATCCTCCACTTCCATCTGGAGTAAAATACAATGAACTACCATCACCTCTTGTATATATTAAGCTTCCATCAGATGCCCCTGAAATATATTGACTGTATTCAAAACTCCATTTTCTTCCAAATACACTATTCGTATTTTCACCTTTTGAATTGTATGTACGGGAAATATTAAAATTATTAAAATCAGGAATTCCAGCATCAGTCTGGGACATATAGAAGTTACCAGTATTTAAATTAATTGGTTCAAATCCAAACTCACAGTGAAGACCTCTCCCCATCAACGCACTGTCTATTTTTCTCTTTTGATCATCTGTAAGAGGAGATGGATTATATGGCTTGTCTGCATTCTTCAAAGGATTTCTTATAAATATTGTATTATTTTCTAAGAGAAGTGTATCAGCAGGCTTATTATCTTTCATTATCTGGTCCAATGTTACACCATAATAATTTGCAATAAATGGAAATGTATCCATTTGCTTTACCTGATATACAATAAACCCATCACTAACTGCATTATGTCCTAAAGAATCGCTCGCTGGAATTTTGTATAATGTATTAAAAGCGGGAGCCAACAAAATATGTGCAGTCTGCCAGTTACCATTTTTCAAAACATATTTTGTACTTCCACTAGGAAAGAGCATATCAAAAATCGAACTATTTGGTGTCTTATAACTTGCACTACCTGTAACAGTACCTGAAAAACCAAATCCACCACTTGGTGAAAGTGAATAGGAAACTGTTTCGCCTGGACGAACAACGCCATCTGCAAACACACCTTTAAATTGCAATAATCCTGTGTTGTTCTTGTATGTTATTGGATTTAAATTTACACTTAACAGGTTGGTAGTTGGGTCAACTGGGTCTGGTATCTCCCAGTTGATTGTCAATTTAGGTGCATATCCGGTAACAGATGTATAGAAACATTCTGCTGTTTCATAACGTTCATCCACAGCCTTAAATACAAGTCTTGTAAATGTTTTATTTTCTGCTATCCATAGACTAAGCTGATCAGTTATCTCCCAATCAAGATACCCCATTGATGCACTCGCCCTAGTCTGAGAAATATATGTATGTGTAGAAGTATCCGGCTGATTATCCCATGTTCTGCTATATGGTCCAGTTGCTTTCCAGTTTCCAGACACATTATATACACCAAATCTTGATGACGCACTTGAACGCAATGTACCTTGATACATACTCACATACGCACTATTTATTCTTGCTTCGTTGGATATTCCTGAAAAATCATAATTAAATTCAAGGTATGTTCTCTGCATACCATTATTCTCAGCACCCATGTCATAACCAATATACGTATATCCATTATCACCAACTGCACCAGTATAATATGATTTAACTGCATCAACTGTTATATCACTGCTTGGAATGTTTACAGTTGGGTCTATTCGCAATGGATATGCTCTTTGCGGGTCTTTTAACCATTCTTTATCAGCAGTGACAACAGCAATATTTTTTCCATCTCTATTTTCTAGAGTTAACACAACATCAAAACTTACCTCACCAGAAGCATCAGTCATTACAGGTGCAACAATTGTGAATACAGGCTCATCCTCTTCATCCGAATAAAGATATATTATCCCATTACTCTCTTCTACTTTAAGATTCTTTGCTTTTATTTCGAATTCAAATTCATTAACATCTACATATTTATTTAGTATAATATCCTCTTTTACATTATTATTAAGTATTGTATATTGATAGTCCACTCCATCAAGAACATCATTATACAAAACAGCATTTCCTTTTGCATATGGTTTTGAAAAATCCCCGCCAAGCGGAACAATTTCCATCCATTTCCCAGCATTTTCTATCTCAATTCCCGTTCCCGAAGAAATATTTACAGGTAGCTTTATATTGTAGTAGTTCTCAGTATTTGAAAAATATCCTCCAAATCCTAAAAATGTTCCTTCCCTTTCAAGTTCATTATCTATTACAACATCATTTCCAAAACGGTCTTTAAATGTATTTGGTACAGTTGAATATTCAGTAACAAATTTTTTGTCACCCACTCTGTAGGTACGACTAAACTCCTCAATCTTTACAAGATGTCCTTCAATCTCATTTTGATTATATAGGTTGTGTGGCTCTCTGAGTGGTCTGTCTTTCGAATCTATATTCTTATTAAGTTCTGTAACTTTATCTTGTAAGGAAGGAAAAGATGGATTATATGAATTCACTGATGAACTTGGTAAAGCCATTACAACCAAACTCTGCATTAAAACAACCATTACCAGCATCATTGCTATTGCGGGCTTATATATTCTAGACATAAGATTTACTTGAGGTATTTTCTTAATCAAAGCTATTCCCATTAAATATGAAAATCCCAAAATGGAATATATTATGGGACTAAATGGAATTACCAAACTCAAAACAACAAATATAACTTCAAATGTTATCATCTTCAAGTATCTGTTTTTAAGAACTCCATACAAATCACTATCTGATATACAAAGAAGAACCGGCATTGCAAACACAGTTCCAATCAAAAGGACTGTGGTATTTTCTATAAAACTGTAAATCAAAAACAATCCAAGAAACATACCTAAAAACTTTAGATACCTAACTACATTTTTCAAAAATGAATCCTTAAAAGATGTAATTAAATAGAAAAAAGATGTAATTAAGATTGAAAAAATGCATATGCTTGTTTTCAGTATACTACCTTCTTGCATAATATTTTGCACAAACATGCAAAGTGAAAAACTAAGTATCAGACTGATAATTGCACGAATTATATTTTCTGTAAAATTTGATTTTTTGTTACTTTTCTTCATATAAAATACCCCTTGTGTTTTAAATTAATGCATTACAAGTTTGATTTTACATTATCAGGAAATATTTTACAATATTTTCACAATATCTTTATTTAATAAATCTATTAACAAATCAAATTTCTTATAATAAGCTTCAATATCAGCTTGTAATAAACTTTTCGATTCAACACCACTAAAATCAAGTTCATAACCTGCTCTGCGGGATAATTCCTGAAATAGAATCCTTTGTACTCTTCCATTACCTTCTCGAAAGGGATGCAATACATTTATTTCCGCCATAAAATATGCTAATCTCTTAATGAAATCGTCTCTCTTCAAACCAACTAAATATTTCTCATTTTTAAATTTATTAAAAATATCATCTGCATATACACCAATCATGTTTGAATGACAAAACTCTGAATCACCTTTGAATAAAAATTGCCCACCCCTGATTTTGCCTGCCCAACCATAAACATTTTCAAAAATACACTTATGTATTTTTTGCATATATTCTAAATTAAACTTTCCTAGAATAGGATTTGCCCCTAAATATATAATTTTGGCATAGGAAATATCACGTTCAACCTGTTGAAGCACACCATATTCTTTTATATTAAATTTATTCATTAAAACATTTGAATTTGGATAGCAATAAAAATCCTCACCATCATATTCATAATTATTATATTCATACTTCATTGTGAATACTCTCTTGCCTTTTCTTTACAAGCCTCTATATACTCAAACATCCCCAATTCACCAGTGAGTAACTTGCGTCCAATTTCTTCCAAATCTGTATTTATTTCAAACCCCTCAATTTCCATGCTTTTCTTTGCATTTTTAAGGATTTTATCAATTTGATTTTTATCATTTATCATGGTTGCCTCCAACGTGTTCCTACATTATACTCTCTTTTCTATAAACCCTCAATCCCTTGGGTTTACTTTTGCCTTCAATAAATGGTATTATAGTTATTGAAAAATTAAAAACCAAAGGAGCTTTATCTTTCATGAAAATACATGAATCTGCTGAGAACTATTTAGAAACCATACTCATATTGAAAAACAGACTCGGATTGGTTCGTTCTGTTGACATAGCACATGAACTTGGTTTTTCAAAGCCGAGTGTAAGTGTTGCCATGAAGAACTTCCGTGAAGAGGGCTATATAAGTGTTGATGCAAACGGACACATTTCCCTCACTGAGACAGGTTTGAACATTGCCGAAAAAATGTATGAGCGTCATAAATTTTTGACAAATTGGCTCATATCTATAGGTGTTGACAGTGAAACCGCCTCAGAAGACGCTTGCCGGATAGAGCATGTCATAAGTCAGGAGTCCTTTGATAAACTAAAAGAGAGTTTTGACAAATAGTTACAATCATTTAATCTCCGTTTCCAACCTTTTAATAAGGCTGTCAAGATGTGCTGACCATTCATCCCACACTAAACTGTCTCTCCACAGTTCAACAATTTCATGCTCACCATCTTCATCAGAAACTTCATTTTTGATATCATAAAGCATATCAAGCAGAAATTTCAGACTTTTACTGTCTGCTGTAAAGCTTTTTACCAATTTAAAAGGATTAACTTCCTCCTCAACATCATATGTAAAACCCCCATTATCAGCAAACCCAAAATACAATTCGCTCACTGCCAATGCAGTATGGTCATACCAAAAATCTATATCCCCACTTTCTGTGAAAAATCCATTTTCTGTAAGCGAAGCTATAAACTCAGAAAGCTTCAACTCTGCCTTTCCGCCTATATATTTTTCCAGAAAATCCACAACATCCAATCCTTCATCACTCTCAAGTGCTTTATATCCCCATGCTCCCATAAAATTTTCTCCTTACTTAACAAAATTATATCCTCAGTTTAGCACACATTTCAAATTGCAGCCATCTCAAAAATGTGATATATTTAGCCAAAATGCAACAACCTATTTTTCAAAATAATCGGGAGAGCAATATTTTGGTATATACTATAAATGAATTAGGGAAACATCTTAATAACAATGAAATATCCAGCCTATATTTATTATATGGCGAAGAAACCTACCTTAAGGAATATTATCGTGATTCAATAATCGATGAAATAAAGAAAACAGAAGGCCCATCAATAGAAATTGTAAAGGTTTCTTCCGGCATAACTGTCAATGAACTGTACAATCTTGTCGACACCTCGTCCATGTTCGGCTCCTCCAAAATTATCATATTTAAAAATATGGGATGGTTTAAAAATGACGCAAAAGAGGACGTTTTTGAAAAATTCAGTTTTCTCATGACAGAAAATACAGGTTGTTATTTAATCTTTCTTGAGGATTCAGCCGCCAAGAACAGAAAACTTTACAAGCTTACCGAGAAAAATGGTATCTGTGTTGAAATGAACTACCAATCCGGCGAAATGAAGGAAAAATGGATTGCAAAGCAGTTTCTA
>JGI994J12354_10003308_pt1 | contig 15139 bp, 10 predicted proteins | sample IntmicLarv3ML3BL_FD_12354 | JGI IMG/M metagenome (IMG submission 12354)
GATAACAGCGCAGGGTGAGGATGGCACGAGCGAAACCATCGCGCGCACATACAACCGTGCGAACCTGCCGACGAGCATGACAGATTCGAGCGGAACGACGCAGTATATATACAACGCGCAGCTGCAGTTGACAACTGAAGTATAATTTGATGAACGGAAATATACACCATTTCCAATATCTATTTGACATTGTGTAAGTTGACGAAGGTTCTTGAGGCACCGATGGAAACGTTCATTGAGGATTCAATTGCTGCACCTTTTGTAAAAGAAAAGCGAAACTCAAAAAATAGCGTAGACTAAAAAGTAAGTTCTATTTTACATCATTATGTAAACAAATACCTTCTCTACGCCCAAAATCCATCATCCCAATAACAAACCGTTCCCACGCTTCCTGCGGAAGCGTGTTCTCTGTCAACGTTATCAACAGCGGGTCGCCCTCTCTAATACGCATAGTGCGCCTAATCTCCTTAGGAATAACAACTCTGCCTAAATCATCTATACGTCTAACGATACCTGTAGCTTTCATATAAAAAAGTTCCTCCTATAGTTTTGGATTACAGGATTATTATGGACGGCGCAAAGGAAATTTATGCGGGGAATGGATTGGTAAAATTTGAAGTGAAAGTTTATTCGATGCAAATAAAATGTTCAATGCTGTCAGGCATATTTGAAAGCTTAATCTTTTCCGATAAGCAAAGAAACTTTCATCTCCGAATGTTGACATTTTTGGCACCCATGTGTATAATTAATCAAATATAATCAAGGTATTAATCAGCTTTCGAGCTAACCGAATTTATATCAAAATTAGAGGAGATGTTTGCCGATGAATAATTCCCTTCCGGTTCTGTCCGATACAACATACCGCATTGAATGTGAGCTTGGTTCCGGCGGCGGTGGTGTTGTATATAAAGCATGGCATACGCGCCTGCAAAAGTATGTTGTTATTAAGGAGCTGAAACGCGGCTCCGCAAACGATCTTGAAGCGCAACGCAATGAAGTGGAGGCGCTGAAAAATGTTAAAAGCGCCTTTTTGCCACAGGTGTTCGACTTCATTACAGAAGGTGACCGCATTTTTACGGTAATGGAGTTTGTTGAGGGTGCAAGTCTTGACAAATATCTTGAACGCGGGTATAGGTTTTCCCAGCCGCAGGTAGTGAAATGGTATGGTCAGCTTTTGTCTGCGTTGGAAGCGATACATAAGCAAAACGTTTGTCATCGCGATATCAAACCGGCGAATATTATGCTTACTCCAAGTGGAGATGTATGTTTAATTGACTTTAATGCCGCATTAGTCAGCGGTAATGATGTGCGGCTTATCAGCCGTAGCTTGGGCTATGCTTCGCCGGAGCAGTACGATATTTACGAAAAATTTAAAAGAACCAGAAACGCACCGATTAATTACGGTAGTTCAAACATCAGCGCAAGTCCTGTCGGCGTTACGGAAACCGAACAGCTTATTAAAACTGAACAGCTTTTTGATAGTGAAAAAACGGAATTCATTGGCGACAACAACCGGATGGCGGAGTTGCTCACAGATAATATTAATATACAAAAAACGGAGATGCTCGAGCCGCGCATAACAGACGGGATAGACTGGAAGCGGTCTGATATATACAGCCTTGGAGCGACAATGTACCATTTGCTCACAGGCAAGCATCCGCCGGAACGGGCGGCTGAGGTAATACCAATTTCCAAATTCGGCAATCTCAGTGAAGGGCTTGTATATATAGTTGAAAAATCAATGCGGCTAAATGCGGCGGAACGTTTTGCCTCTGTGGCGCAATTAGCCGATGCGGTTCGAAATATACATAAGCTGGACAGGAGATGGCGGAGCCACGGTATCAAAGCGATTGTTGCATCTCTTATTTTGTCGGTGCTCTTTTTTACATTTAGCGTGACAGCGGTTTTGGGCTGGCAGCGTTTGGGTTTTGAAAAGGTTGAAAAATATAACAGCCTTGTACTCGAAATTGCGTCAAGCGATGTCGCTTATGAACAGGCGGTGTCGTTGTTCCCACAAAATCCGGACGCACACAGGGAGCAGGCGCTGAAACTATGTATGTCGGGAAACTATGAAGAATGTATTGATTATGTAAGAGCGATTATGGCGAAGCTGTCCGCATATACATATGACGAATCGGAGCTAAAGCAAATAGGAAATATATACTATATTCAAGGCAATGCATATTTTGAAATGGACGACTACGCGAATGCGATTGCGGTTTATGAAACAGCAATTGCAAACAACCCCGACAATCCCAAAATGTACCGTGATTATGCGATTGCTTTGGCGCGCTGCGGTTATATTGACAGTGCAGAAGCGTTGCTGAATGATATCCGCGATAAAGATATGGGCGAAGACTCTATATATTTACTTCACGGAGAAATTGCTTATGCAAAGGGCGAATACAGCGATGCTGTAGAACTATTTAAAGAAGTTATAATAAAAACCGACGATACGTATATGCAGAATCGTGCGTATATCGTTTGTGATAAAGCGTATCGAAGACTGCCCGATTCGGTTGACGACAATATTGAGTTATTACGCGAGGCGATACAAAAGCTTCCTGCGAACTATACGCTTGTTCTAAAAGAGCGTCTTGCAGATGCGCTGGTTAGAAACGGCGATTATCATGAAGCGATAACATTATTTGAAGAAATTCTCCAAAGCGGCAATATCAGCTATCAGACAAGGCAAAATATAGGCGTTCTCTATCAGCAAATCGGAGAGTATGGCAACGCGCGGACGGTGTATCATGAGCTTATGGAGATGTACCCCAACGATTATCGCCCGCCAATGAGGCTTGCGTTCCTTGTGCTTGAAGAGCAATCCACAATAGCGAACGAAAATCGCAGCTATTATGAGGTTACGCAGTTTTACGAGCAGGCGCAAAGATTATGTAAAACAGATGATATCGAGATGTTGCAATTAAACAGCCTTATTGCGGAGCTTCGGCGAAACGGCTGGATTGACTGAGGCAGACGCAGTGTAGATTCAAAATTGAGTACGGAATATAGGGGGATAAAAAAATGAAAAAGAGAGTTATCGCGTTTTTTGTTTTGTTTGTTATGATACTGACCGTTTTAGTTGGCTGCGCAAAGGTGAAAGACACATCGGCTATGTTGTCACTCGGCGAAAAATATTTAAGCGAGCTTAATTATGAGCAAGCCGTTGTGCAATTTTTGAAGGTAATAGATATTGAGCCGAAGAATGTTCGCGCATATCTTGGCGGCGCAGATGCATATTTGCATTTGGACAAACAGCCGGAAGCGGTTGATTTGCTTGCACAAGGCGTTGCAAATACAGGCAACCCGAACATTCAGCACGCTTTAGACGGGGTTGAAATATCGGGTATTGACGGCTATATTGCAATTGCGGAAGCATACAGGGCTGAAGGTTGGCAAGATAGGGAGATCGAGCTGCTGAATAGAGTATACAAAGAAACAGGCGATGAACGCATAGTGATTATTCTTAGAGAAAATTATCCGCGCGAAGCGGAAAAGCTGGAAAGTGAGTCGGGATTCGACGATGAAAAGCCGGAGGGCGGCTCTGAATCGGATTCGGGCGATGCTAAGCCGAACAGCCGCAATATATCGATATCCGACTATGAGCGGCTGGGTGGTCACGCTATAATCGGCGAGGTAATGCTTGATTTGGATTTTGACGGTCAGCCGGAGCTGCTTGTTACTCTTGACCGAGGCGAAGACAAAAATTTTGCCGAAACGAATGTTTACCGCTGTGATACCAAGGGCGGTCTTGAGTATATTGGCAGTTTTATGAACTACCGCGACGCCGGGGATTTGGTTTTGGGCTGTATGCCATCAAAGCGCGGCTGGTTTCATATGACATACTACGATTATAAGACCAAAACCGGATCCCCGAACGGCAGTCTAGATTATGACTATATTATGCGTTTAGAGGGCGATTCTCTTACGTTTGAGGAAGTAATCAAAGCCGATTTTTCAATAAAATACAACTACGAATATAATTACCAATATATTGATGGTGTGAAAACCCTGTGGCTTGACGGCGCAAAAGCCACTATAACAGAAACCACGCAGGGCAACTACACCAGATATGCGATTAACGGAAAAATCCAGTCGAACAACGAGTATGACTGCTATTCCGAGGAGGATACAGTGCGCGCATACAAAGAAAAATATTGCAGCGAAAATATCACCGATGCATATTCCCTTTGCAACGACGATGCAGTTTACGTAAATAGTTACGGCGACAGAGCGTTAATAGATAAAGCGGACGAACCGGCTGGATTTCTCGAAGGCACTGTTGATGACACGTCGCACTTGTATTATAGATACGCATCGAGTATTCCGGCAAGCGGATACGATATTAATAGTGAAATGAAGAGCGAAGTAGATGCGCATGTTGAAGCGGAGTATACCGAGTTCTTTCAAGAAACAGGTATTATTCCATATAAATATATGATATTCAAAGACATGGAATATGATGCTAATACAGAAGAAACCTTAATAGATGGCAGATCCATCGAAACTTATCTTAGAGGCTTGTATAACTCTAATTTCTCCGATCAAAACCATGTTGTCTTTTTCGTCATCTACAACAATGAATGGGGTGGAAGTATACGCGTAATTTATATGGGCGACAACGTATGCAAGCTGCTCGGATTAGACAGCAATACCACTTATATCAACAGTCAATATGATGACAAGCAGACGCCGGAGCAATTCAAGTATAAATATTTCGGCAAAAGCGAAAATGAGTTGAAAAAGCGCGTGCAAACGTTGTCCGGCTATGTAGTGGCGCGGAGGAGTAACTCTAAACTTAAAGATTATACATGGTTCCAGCAGGAAGGCGGCAGGGGTAAGCCTGTCATATACTTATACCCGGAAAAAACGACTGACGTATCTGTAAAAATAGGCGGCGACGTTCTGCTTACCTGCACATACCCGGAATACAACGGCGAGTGGAATGTCACGGCAGAGCCGGACGGCACGCTGTGGGATGCCGACGGGCAGGAATATTATTGTCTCTATTGGGAGGGTGTGGCGAAGAGCGACTATGATTTTTCGCGCAGCTTCTGTGTTTCTTCCGAGGATACGGCGGATTTCCTGCGTGAAAAACTGACACATATAGGGCTGAACGCCAGGGAGGTAAATGAGTTCGTTATATATTGGCTGCCGATACTCAAAAACAACCAATATAATCAAATTATCTTCCAAACCGAGCAGTATGCGGCGGAGATTCCGCTTACTATTGCGCCCGCGCCCGACACGCAAATTCGCGTATTTATGGCATATAAACCATTATCTGAACCGGTAGAAACAAAGCCGCAGATTTTGCCGCGTTATAAAAGGAAGGGCTTCACGGTTGTAGAATGGGGCGGCGGCAAAGCGTAGGCAAGCTGATATATAATTTTTGTAAGAATAAAGCTGATATATAATTTTTGTAAGAATAAAAAGGAGGGGAACACTATGGAATGGACACTTGGCGCGTTGATGTTTTATGGCGGGTTATGTGGTGCCTTGGTTACACTGATTGTTTCAGTTATCGTGTTGGCAGTATTGAAAAAAAGCAGAAAAGGCATCGTTTCAAAATTAAATGCGGAATATGGCGGCGATTTGCGATAAAAACAAATTGTTGAACAATGATTAATTATTAGGGGGAAATTCAATTGAACAAAAAAACAGTTACTATATTAATAATAGCCTTAATGCTGCTACTAAGCATCTGCGCCACATCATGCAGCACCTCCGGCACCAACACACCAGACCCATACGAAGAGCAAATCCAATTGGGTTACAAATACCTGTCCGAAATGGACTACGAACAAGCTATCGTCGCATTCGACAAAGCGATTTCCATCGACGCAAAGCGCGACACAGCGTATATCGGCAAAGCGGACACATACCTTGCCAAGGGCGGCGATGATATGATTGCCAATATTGATGAGAGCTTGAAGGTTGGATATGAAGTGACGCAGAGCGAGGGTATTGTGGATGCTTATATTCGTATTGCGGATGAATTGGTTGAGGCGGAAAACTATGACGCTGCGTTAGAATTGTTGCAAAAAGGATATGAAGCTACGGAAAATGAAAAGCTGAAGGAAAAAATCGCGGAAGTTATTGATAGAATGAGTTCGGCGTTTTTGAAGAATTTGTATAGCCTGTTTGAAGCCGGGAATATGGATGGAGTGTGGAGCATTATGGGAACGGATGAATTTAATGGAATTGCAGCATATGTTACTGATACGGAGCCGGTCTGTTATTTGCCTATGAGTACGATTGACGCAAAGAGTGGCAATGGTGTTGGAATTTATAAAATGCAAGACAAATATTATGTAGAGAAAAGTGATGTTGATTATATCATGCAAGACAAATATTTTGTATATTATGGGGATTACGCTGATAACATGCGAAGCGGACATGGAATTTGGCTTATGATACATGAGCGTGGCAATTATAAATTTGAAGGGCAATGGGCAAATGACAAACCAAATGGTGAAGGAAAAGAGTTTGATACTATTCGAATAACAGAAGCTACTTACCGAAATGGATTATATAATGGGGATGTAACATATATTGGTGATTCAACATTACATAAATTCACATGCATAGATGGAGTTGCGCCGAAAGTTGAAGAACTGAATGATGGATCATATATTGTTGCAAATGATATTAATGGGGGACCCATAAGAATTGGGCACAGAGTTGGTTCGAAATATGGAGTTAAAGGATATGAGTACTAGTCTAATACAGATTGAAAAGATATAAGCGCAGGGATACTAAAAAGCACGTAAAGTGAGGATAACAAAATGAACAAGAAAACAATAATAGTCCTAATAATCGCAATAGCAGCAGCCTTATGCATCTGCGCCACATCATGCAGCACCTCCGGCGATACAACCGACCCATACGAGCAGCAAATCCAATTGGGTTACAAATACCTGTCCGAAATGGACTACGAACAAGCAATTATCGCATTCGACAAAGCGATTTCCATCGACGCAAAGCGCGACACAGCGTATATCGGCAAAGCGGATACATACCTTGCCAAGGGCGGCGATGATATGATTGCCAATATTGATGAGAGCTTGAAGGTTGGATATGAAGTGACGCAGAGCGAGGGCATTGTGGATGCTTATATTCGTATTGCGGATGAATTAATCGCAAATGAAAAACATAATCTCGCGTTGGAGTTGCTGCGAAAAGGGTATGATGCTACGGGAAGTGAGCTGCTGAAAGAGAAGCTTGAAGAGCTGACTCATGAAGTCAAGGCAAATACAAATGTGGTTATTTCTGCAAGTCATACGCCGGAAGTTGAAAATCCGCCGGAGAATACGCGTGACGGAGATTTAGCCACCCGTTGGGCTGCCGATGGAGCCTGTTGGATTATGTATGAGTTTTCGAATCCTATAGATATATCGGCGGTATATATCGCGCTTTGGACAAAAAAGCCAACGGAGGATACGAGGATGCTCGACATTGCAGTAGAGGTTTCCGAAGACGGAGAGAATTTCTATACAATTCATGATGGTTTGGCTGGGGGGACAACTTTCGGCGAAGAAAATGCGATGCAAGAGTTTAAGCTGCCAAAATCGGCGGCTGTAAGCGCAATCAGGATTAATGGGCGCGGCAATACTTCCGAAAGCGAAGCTACTGCCGTTTGGACATCGATACTTGAGGTTGATTGGGAGTAGTATTAATCAAGCGGAAAAATAAATATGGTGGGGGACAAAATGAACAAAAAAATACTAGTGATCAATATAATCGCAATCATAGCATCTCTAGCCACAGCAGCAATAGTATACACAATGTCTACAGGTGGATTCGACCCATACGAACGTCAGATTCAGCTGGGTAATAAATACCTATCCGAATTAGACTACGAACAAGCGATTGTCGCATTCGAAAAGGCGATTGAGATTGATCCGAAGCAAGTAAGGGCATATGTTGGAGCGGGTAAGGCGTATATTGCGACAGAGCAGTACGACAAAGCCGAAGATAGGCTTGTGACCGCACACGGCATATCTACAGATACGGATGTGGAGATTATCAACCTGCTTTGCGAAGCCTACGAACCGCAAGAGAAGTATGATGAGATGATTGAATTGATTGAAGATGAAGTTGATTATACTTCTGACAACATTGCGCTTATGGTACGTTTGGCGAATGGATATAAGAAGACAGACCGGATTGACAAGCTCAAAGATCTGCTGGATATAATAGCGGGATGGGATATTCCGTTCGACCCCGAACGATATGAGGAGCTGGCGGAGCTTTATGACTTTGCCGAGGACTATGAAAAGTCATTAGAAATGTGGGAGGCGGTTGACAAATACGATTCGAGCGATTATTCGCAGCAGATGAGAGATGAGCTCGTTGAGATTGTTGAAAGCGAAGATTCATTCGGATTGGAGCGAACCAAGCGCCTTTTAAGCGACTACTCAAACGCAAATGCGGTTCATGTTAAGGGGGAGTTGGTATATTCGTCGGGAGAGCTAAGCGGAGGTCCGCTGGAATTTTGGATTACGGACGATCGAATTAGAATCGACTACTATGTTGACGGAAAACTGCATAGAACCTTATTGACATCAGAGAATGATAACGCTGACTGGTATATTTATGCCGATAGGAAATCCAGCGATGCAGGCGCAATAGGCGGTTGGTATATAAACCATTTTAAACCCGAAGTTAGTGGATTTGAAAACGCTTCTGTTACAGAAAATAGAGATGGTTTGCTGTTTGACTTTGGAGACACAGGCAGGTTTAGCGATAATCATGCCGGTACAGCGCAAGTAAAATATTGTGTTTCTAATAACCGCATTAAGTATATTTCAAGCGACGACGGCAGCAGTAGCAGCAAGATAGTATTTCATGAAATCGAAATTAGCAGAGAAATTTCGGAGTCTGTGTTTGCAAAGCCGTTTTAATTGGTTTTGATAGTATATGCGGAGCGGCGTTATTTCTTGGAGTGCATTGCAGTTATATAAACTATGGGATGGGAAACGATGAATGGTAAAAATATGGGGTATAATAGAATGAAAAAAATATTGATATCAGCAATAATCGCGGTAGTGGCATTTACATGTATTTTCGCGGTGGTATACACGATATCTACAGGTACATTAGACCAATGTGAGCAGCAGCTTCGTTTGGGCAATAAGTACCTTGCTGAAATGAATTACGAAGAAGCTATTGTTGCGTTTAACAAAGTCATTGAAATTGAGCCCAGACACGTTGCAGCACGCATTGGCGCCGGAAAAGCATATATCGCATTGGGTCAATATGATAATGCGCTATACATTTTGAACGAAGCGTTAGAGATCGAACCGCAAAACAGCGAGGCGCTTGACTTGTTGGACCAAGCGATTACTGCAATGAAGGATTTATACACACCAATTGTTCAAGCGTATAAAGATTTTGAAGCGAGCAAGTTTAGAACATATGATGAAAGTTTGATTGGCGATTCGCTATTGGCAATAGGCAAAGATTGGGACTCCAGCAACGCGGGTCTTGGTATTGATATTAACGCTATACAGCTGCGCTACTCGCTTTATGATATCAGCGGTGACGGGATACCGGAGTTAGTAATTGCCGCAAAAGATGAATACGGTACCAGAATATTTGGGATATACACCATTGTTGAAAACTCGGCGGTATCAGTTTTGCAAAAAGATAACAGCCGTGATTATATCATAATTTTGAATAACCTGATAATTGCAAGTTGGGGGCATATGGGCGATTTTGAATCGATATACTACAAATTCGAAAATGGCAATGAGTTTCGTGTCGTTGAAGGGTTCCGAATGCATATGCATGGATATGACGAAGAGACCGATCAGCCGCGCTACGAGTATGAGAGAGGTTTGACCAAGTTTCATAATTACGAGGATAATAATACAACAAAGATTACTGAAGAAGAGTATGAGGCTATTGTAGCTGAGTATGAAGCTGATGGTGTTTTGCTGGAGTGGCATATACTTTCCGGATGGAACAAGCATTTTTCATCGTACAACGATGCATTTTTGCATATTTTGGATGAGCACCAAAACGAAATTATCGGATATACCGGAGCAGACAGGCTTAGTTCGTATAATATAAACGGCGGAGTTGTTGCATTGGTTGATATATATGGAGATTCAACGCCTGAACTTATCTATATTAAGACACTTGAGGAATCAGACAGTACATATGCCGGAAATGCGCAACTGAATATTTGGACTTACGAAAACGAAACGCCCCGCCTGTTACTTATGAACGAGTTTGGTCGGGGCGATAGGAGCAACGAGGCTATATTTACCGACCGAGATGGAAATCTTTATATATACACAAAAACTTATTATTCCTATAGAGGAAATGTGTCTCACGATTTTACCAAGTATATCATAAAGGATGGACAGTTTGAGCAGGATGAGAAATTTAGCTCGCTTCGTAATTCCAGCGAAGATATAGGCAGTGCGAGCGGAGATACCAGAGCGGAATATAATGTCAAGGCAGCGGCTGTTATTGGGGATATTGATAAAATGATATTCCAATTAGGTGTGTATGATGAATACGAAAATCAGATATATTGGGATACATATAATGAACGGCTATGGGGAAATGTTTTACCTGTTGAGGATGGGCGAATTACATATAATGAAGCTGTGGAGCAGCTTAATAGAAATAGATGAGTTACTAAACGGATGGGAGTCTGTTAATTTTTGGATAAACATCAAATCAACGCATCCAATCGGGTGCGTTGATTTTTTACACATCTTTCAATCCTCTTCGCGCCTTTCTGCAAAATACAAACCTAATTCTTTTAGTTCTTCGACCATATCATAAATATTTCTATCATCAATGCGAATCAAATGACACTCGCCGGGAGCTTCTGATGTGAAATTTTCCCACACTGTTTTCAGGTTGTCGTTTTTGCAAATACCCAACCGTTCAAGTTCAGCTGTATATTTGTGCGGGTCATCCGCAAAGATTGTAAAAATCTTGTATTTGCTGACAAAAACCTCATCGTGTTCGCTCTGAGAGCTAAAACCGAATCTTATCATCCCATCATTTACAAGCAAATCTTTGTATTTTTCATATAAATTGAGAAAACCATCATACTGCAGCCCGCCAAGATAAAAAATGTCTTTGTGTAATGAATCAGTGCCATTTTTCCGCAGCTCATCTTCAATATCGCGATGTGTTCCGTGTTCCAAAAACAAAAACCCCGGTGTGCGAACCTTTTTGCACAGCGAACGAAAAACAACATCTATATTTTCGGCGCTGACGTTGATTGTAATAACAGAATAATTTTGTCGCTCCGAAACACAATACCCCTCGTAAATTCCATCTAAGTCTGAAACATGAACTCCGGATACAAGCTTGAAGTTGCTTGCCATAAAATCCCCCCTAACGTTTGTCTATGAATGAGATTATAACAAGTAGTCGGAATAATGTCAACAAAATCATCGGCATAATTGTTTGAAATCGCCGCAAAAACATAAGGAATTTTATTTACATTTACCAATTTTAATGATATAATCAAAAAAGAATGTTCAGAAAAAATATATATATAGAAAGAGGTAGAAAACATGACAAATGCAAGAAACCGTTTCAAAACCATTCTTTCGGTATCGTTAGTTCTATGTATGATTCTGGCAATGCTGCCTGTAGGCATGACAACTACAGCCCTTGCCGACGACGTAATCCTACACGACCTAACAGCAAACAGCTCGTTAATTGCTAAGGGCGACAATCACTATATCGTTACCCAAAGCGGAAGCGACACCACAAACGGAATCGTTATAGATAGGGATTTCACAGGTATTATTACATTAAAAGGTGTAAACATTATAGTTGGCGAACCTATCAAATTCGCAGATACCGGAACATTCGCTCCGGAAGGCTGCATCATCGAGCTTGAGGGAACGAATAAATTGTATGCAACGAGCGGACCTGCTATTGCGGTTCCTGCAGGAGCAAAAGTTACATTCAGAGCAAAGAACAGCACAGATGAAGATTCTCTGACATCCGAAACAACCAGCAATAGCGCGTGTATAGGCTCAAAAGCCAACAGCGAACCGGGCACGATTGTCATTGATAGCGGAAATATTACCGCCAAAAGCGCTAATAATGCCGGTATAGGCTGGGGCAGACTAGACGGCAAGCTTTATGCCGATACATTTTCGTTTACAATGAACGGCGGCAAGGTTACGGCTACCGGCAATAACGGTGCGGGTGTTGGTGCAGGCGGCGGCGCTCCCATAGGTAAAATAACCATCAATGGCGGAACGCTGGTCGCTTCAGGCAGCTGGAACAACGTAGGTATAGGCGGCGCATACGGCACAGGCGGCGGATTCAACGGCGGCACTATCGTTATAAACGGCGGTAATGTTACAGCCACAGGCGGCGGAAGCGGTCAGCCCGCTATAGGCTTTGGCGGCAATCCCGCAGGATTGCAGCTCGCTACAGGCTCTATCACCATAACAGGCGGCAATATTAAAGCTACAGGTCATTCAAGCAAACCCGCAATAGGCGGTCCGGCTGCATACGGCGACGGTACAGGCGATTACCTTTGCTATGAGTCTATTGTTATCCTGCCGCAGGCAAATATTTCAGGGTCGATTCAAATAGGCAGTGATCCTGTGGAATATTTTGCAACAGGGCTTTCGGGTTCGCCTGTTGTGGGCAACGCGAAAAATATCCTCTTTATGAATAAGTCGACGGTTGCAAGCATAGACGCGGCAGGTACAGTGCCCGCTTCGTTAACGGTTGACACACCGCACAAAAATATCAACGTTTTTGCCGATTTTTCGGGCTACAGCACAACACTTTGCGCTTTGATAGAAGACGCATACACAAAACGACCGAATAGCGATTCGACTTTGCCTGTAATTGATTTGGGCATAACGAACGCATCCGGCGATTTGCCGCTTTTCTACTATAATACGATGCAAGCATCGGGCACAGATATCAAATTCACAGGTTCGGGATGCGCCGATGAAACCGTAAATACAGTTGGCAGCACCGTAACGCTAACCGGATCGGGCAGTCCGATTGTGACAGCCACACCCACACCGGGACCGACAGCGCCGCCTCCTCCGTCGAACAACGCAAGGCTAGGCGGACTGACATACGCTCTGTTTGGCGGATATAAATCAACTGTTCCGGGCTACCTTGCGGCGCAAGAAGGCATGGGAAATGTGTATGATGTAACAATTCCTTGGGGAAAAACCGCGGCATATGTAAGCGCTCCTGCGGCGCACAGTAAGGCGACTTCTGTGGTATCGCCGGGCAACAATGTGCCTATTATAGACGGCGAAGCTACGGCAGTTGTAACAGTGACAGCGCAAGATGGCACAAAAAGCGAATATACGATAAACTTCAAAACCGCAGATATGGACAGACCGGAAGATGTGTTTCATTTTTCGAACAGCCACGCGGGTGCGTCAAGCGGCGGATATCATCTGTGGAATTATTCGTCCGGCATGGGAAATGTGTCGGGCACAGCAATCGACTATAACGCCGAAAATCCCGAGGGTGCTGCGTATCCTAAGGCGGTAAAACTAAGTGGAGCCGGTGCCTATGTTTTGAAATCAGCGCTGGATGTGCAAGGCGAGTTTGTTATCAGCACGACTGTATACGCAAAAGGCGGTTCGGCAAGTGCCGATATGAATTTTGCAGAAACCAGATTAATAACAATCAACGGCACAAATTATACGTTTGGCACAGCGGGAACTATGGCGGAAGGCTGGAGAAGGCTTGATTTCCACATCATGCCCGGCGAAGGCGGCACTGTTGCGGAAAACTGGAGTAATTCGGTAGTAAGGCTATATATAGACAGCAAATACATAGGCGAAAAAGCGCTTCCGATTGCAAATCATTCGCAAACTGTGATAGATGCAAACGGATGGCCGCAGAGCGGATGGGGCAGCTGGGATTCGCGCTTTGACGTTGCAGTTACAACGGCAGGTGACTTCTATTTCGAAGAAGTGCTGATTTACGAGCCAAGCGATTTTTACATCAAAGAAACAGTAACAGAACGTTATGATGATCTGGCGAAGAACATAAAGCTGAATGGCAAGGTTACTGTTATACTGAACCATGATATAGATTTAGACACATATGAGCTGAGCATTTACGAAAACGGCGAAGCTATCACGCGTCCCGCGACGGTTGATCCGCTGTATCCAAATAAAATAGTTATAGATTTCAGCGGCTCCGGCAATGCGATGAAAGAGTATGCGAGCTATGCGTTTTTGCTGAATGAAAGCTGCAGCGATATAACAGGGCGCGTGATTAAGGCCGAAGCGTCGAGCGCATCGTTTACCGCAGGCGGAGCAGAAGGCACAACGCCTCCGCAAATACCTCTTATAGACGCGGAAACAGGCGCAAAATTTGTTATGCCGGATGAATTCAACACCGGTTACTACAGCGTGGGGCATTTTTCTGAATTTCCGAGTATGCTTGAAAAGTATCCTCAGCTTCTTTCGGGTTCAAATGGTCAGGTTAGAATCAGCAAAGAGTCTATAGCAGCTCTGAAGGCGGCTGGTAACCAACATATCACCGAACGAGAAGGCAAGACGGTGTTTAGCGGATTCAAAATCGATGGCGGAAGTTTGGTTATTGAAACAAGCAATATTATTATAGAAGATTTCTATATTGATTCAAAATTTGTTGACCATGTTGTAAACGTGAGAACTGCGGGCGGCGCTACAAATGTGGTAATACAGGACGGAGAACTTGTTCAAGGCACAGATGCGGCTGTTTCGGGCGACAACATTATGATGAAACGGATGCATGTACACACAATTTTGGCGGATGGACTAAAGCCGTCTACAAACTGGTGGGTAGAATCGTGCTATATACACAATCTGGGTCTTGCGTATTTGGCTCATGCAGACGGTGTACAGATTTCGGGTACAGGCGCCGGTTTAACAAACGATATTCGTATGTATGGCAACCGTATTGACATGCCGATGATGCCGCCTTTCAATGTGGCAAACTGTCCGTTCTTCCTCAAGCTGGATCACGGTCCGCTCACAAATGTGGATATACAGTATAACTGGTGGAATGGCGGCGGCAATGCGGCGGGTATCGGCGGTATGGATTACCTGCTTAAAGATGTAACGTATAAGAACAACCTGGTTGGCGTAGGTCATAGATATGGACATGTGGA
>JGI994J12354_10003309_pt1 | contig 15136 bp, 16 predicted proteins | sample IntmicLarv3ML3BL_FD_12354 | JGI IMG/M metagenome (IMG submission 12354)
GATTACAGGGGACACAGGATAGAACCGATCAGAGAAGAGTAAGATGCCGGAGATTTGGATCCTCAGAATAGGTCACCGCCCTCAACGGGATAAGAGGGTCACCACGCACGTCGCGCTTTCAGCCAGAGCATTGGGTGCAACGGGAATTCTTATCGATACCTCGGATCCGGTTCTGGAAGAGAATGTCAAAAGTGTTGTTGAAAGGTTCGGCGGGGATTTCTCGATAAGAACCGGCATAGAATGGAAAAAAGAATTGAAGAATTTCTCGGGAACGGTAATACATCTGACCATGTACGGTCAGAACATAGACAGTGCATTGCCGCTTGTCCCTGCGGATAAGGACATGATGATCGTTGTCGGCGCGGAGAAGGTCCCGTTCGATGCTTACAAGAACGCTGATCTGAACATCTCGGTAGGAAATCAGCCTCACTCCGAGATAGCCGCACTGGCTATATTCCTTGACAGATATACGGAAGGCAAGGGTCTGTACGCAGATCGAAACGGTCAAATGACCGTGATACCCAACGAACGGGGGAAAACAGTTGTTGAACGGGATACCTGACGATACGGAATGCATCAAATTGCTGCACAAAGTCGGCTGCAGTCAAAGAGTGGTCGTACACTGTTGCACCGTAAGGGCCGTTGCCGAGGAGATGCTGAATGGCATCAAGAATGCCGATAACCATCTGGTCATAGCGGGGGCCTTACTTCACGATATCGGAAGATCCGCCGATAACACGATCATGCATGCCATGGTCGGAGCCCGGATAGTCAAAGAACTGGGGTTGCCCGAAGAACTTCAGGAGATCGTGAAAAAACATACTGGTGCGGGATTAGACGACAACGACATAAGAGAATACAATCTTCCGGTCGATGACTATATCCCGAAGAGTCTGGAAGAAAGGATCGTCGCTCATGCGGACAATCTCGTGAGCGGGAACCGTGTTGTGAGTCACCATCATGCTGCAGACAAACTGCGTTCCTACGGTGCCGCGTCCGGAGCGGACCGCATCGAAAAACTGCATTGGGAACTGTCGAAACTCTACGGGATGGACCTGGACGTTATACCGGACATCATCGGCGAATATCCGAAACTGAAAGGTGTATCACGCTGAACCCGGCTTTATCCTCTCGTCGGGAAATCGATTGAGTATTATCACATCACCAATGCTCTGAACCCATCTGAAGGGGATGCTTATGGAGACCGCTTCATCCACAAGATAAGGATTTGCATCCGCCACGAACAATCCTTCCACCCTCATCTCGGATATGTTCAATATGACCTCGTCCACGATCCCTACGAATATTCCTTTCGGGGAATATATCTCAAGATCCTTTATTTTGCTGATGTTTTCGTTCATGACCAAACCCTATGTTGACTCTAAACTTATTTAACCGTTTATAATGTTGTCCGAATCCGTGGTATCGTGGTAACAGAACTTACGGACAGTACATTTGATGCGTTCATCGATGACAATAAAGTAGTGGTGATAGACTGTTGGGCGCCGTGGTGCGGACCCTGCAGAAGAATGATCCCGGTAATGGAAGAACTCTCGGCGGAGATCGGGGACACTGTGGGTGTAGCAAAACTCAATGTCGACGATAACCAGAGGATATCCATACGATTCGGCATACGGGCAATACCCACACTTCTTGTGTTCAAAGACAAGGTATTTGTCGAAGCTCTCGTCGGACTCAGAGGAAAGCAGGATATTATCGATTACCTCAAGGACATTTGAGTATGATCGTTGATGTTGCGATAATCGGTTCCGGTCCTGCCGGCATACAAGCCGCCATTCACTCGGCAAGGAAAAAGGCAATAACCGTGATTATCGGAAAAAAGACCAACAGTGCGCTTGCCAATGCCCATGTCGAGAACTATTTCGGCATCGAAGGTACTGCACACGGATCGGAACTGTTGCGCATAGGTCTTGAACAGGCAAGGTCCTTCGGTTGCGAGATAATCGAACAGAATGTATTGACGGCGTATGAAAAAGACGGCCTCTTCATAATCTCCACGGAATCCGGCAAAGAGATAACTGCAAGATCCGTGATCCTGGCGACAGGCGTCCAGAGAATGAAGCTCAACATACCGGGGGAAAAGGAACTTCTGGGAAAGGGAGTGAGCTATTGTGCATCCTGCGACTGCAACTTTTTCAGAGGTGTGCCCGTAGCGGTTATCGGCAATGAATCCGAAGCCGCGATCTCGGCCGCCCTTATGACCCAGTATGCCTCAAAGGTCTATTGGATCACTGACCGAACCGATGCAGACCCAACGCTCGTTAAAAAAGCGAAGGATTCCGGGGCGGAAATTGTCGCCTCGTTCCCTTCCAGGATCGAAGGCATCACGGATGTCGCATCGATAGTGCTTAAGGACGGAGGAGAGGTCACGGTGAAGGGGGTTTTCATTGAACTGGGCGGCCGATCATCCGCGGATCTTGCGATAGATCTCGGACTGATGCCCGAAATTGACAACACCGTTCTTGTCGGTCCTTCGTGCGAAACCGTTGTCAAAGGCATATATGCCTGCGGCGACCTGACGGGAAAGCCTTGGCAGATCGCCAAAGCCGTGGGACAGGGTGCCGTTGCGGGTGAGAACGCCGCAAATTACTCAAAAGTGGTAAAATGACCGTTGATGACCTTGTTGCAAGTATGCTGAGAGAAGAGGGCGGATTTCAAAAGGCGTTTAGGAACATCCTCGATGAGGAGCTTGAAATGTCCCTTAGCGAGTTCTGCTCCATCTCCGGGATCTCTCAGAGCACAATGTACAAGATACTCGAAGAGAGAAGGGAACCCAATCTTAGGACCATTCGACAGATAATAAGGGCGCTGAATGTCATATATCGGGCGGACAGCACAAATTTCGTTGCGGTTATCGCTTCTTCCACCTTCATGGAATCTCTCCCGAAGACCATAGAAACCGACGGACGGATCCTGAATATCAGAGAATACACGATATCGAACGTCGAAGATGCCATCATAGCGGCCGTACGTGCCGAACGGGACGGCGCGGTCGGCATCGTCTGCGCGCCCATAATCGCACTTACCGTGGAAAAGGTCATAAAAATACCCGTGTCGCCGGTCATGCCCCTGGGTAGTGTGCTCAAAGCCTTAGATGTCATAAAAGGTTTTATCTGAAAAAGTTAAAATATCAGCTTAACTTTTATCCGCCAGTTACGGAGATATTACTTTGTTTGAACTTCAGGTTGTAAGCAACACCCCCATGAACGCCGTTACCGACATCCATGTTGTGGCAGAGACGCTCTTGGTGCAGATCGGATATATCCCGAAAGGTTACGACCCAAAAACATCTGCGGTCGGAATCAGGGACAGTGTGCCGTACAGACTCTTCATGGAATTTTTCATGAAAAACACCAATAAAGCTTGGGCCGTGGAGGAATTGGCGGCTCTCCTGGAAACCACAAAGCCTACAATATACCGCCATATCAACAAACTGAAATCGATGGACCTTCTGGAGAGCATCGATGTGGAGTTCGACGGAATGTCAAGAAAGGGATACCGGATAAGATACGGGGATCTTTCGAAAGCCTGGAGCTTCACCGAGGCCAATGTGAATATGGCCATGGAAAATTACAAACGAACCGTTTCTCACTTCCAATCACTAATGAGAGCGGAGAACGAATGACCCGCGCGGAACCGGATATCGACGGTTTTTGTTCCCGAATAATCTCAGGCGTGAAGAACGGGGACATAACAAGCCGTGAACAGCTTCAAAAGGCAAAGGTCGGCCTATGTTCGGAATTTGGTCTGGGTGATGTTCCGCCCAATTCCAGGATCCTTGAGAAAGTATCTCCCGAAGACCGACAATTATTGGAACCGTTCCTGATCAAAAAACCGATGAGAACCATGAGCGGCGTTGCCGTTGTGGCAGTCATGACCTCCCCTCATCCTTGCCCTCACGGTAAATGTTCATACTGTCCCGGAGGAGTCGATAACGGCTCCCCTCAATCTTACACCGGGAAGGAACCTGCCGCGAGAAGGGGAGAAAGGAACGAATTCGACCCGTACAAACAGGTAAGGGACAGAATAGAACAACTCACCGCGATCGGCCACAAAACAGACAAGATCGATCTGATCATCATGGGCGGAACCTTTACCTCCAGAGATACGGAGTATCAAGAGTGGTTTGTCCGCAGATGTCTCGATGCCATGAACCGTATCGATTCGGTGAGTCTTGACGACGCAAAAGAAAAGAACGAAACCGCGGAACATCGGTGCATCGGTTTGACCGTAGAGACCAGACCCGATGTTTTCACCGACGAACAGATAGAACTTGCAATGCGCCTTGGAGCCACGCGTGTGGAATTGGGTGTACAGATATTGGACGACGAGATACTTTGCGGAGTAGACCGAGGACATGGGACAGATGCCGTAAAAACGGCTACCAAAGCCTGTAAGGATCATGGGTTGAAAATCTGTTATCACCTTATGCCGGGTTTGCCCGGGTCGACTCCTAAGAACGATCTTGAATGCTTCCGTAAGATATTCGACGACCCTTCCTTCCGCCCCGACATGTTGAAATTTTACCCCGCCCTGGTTATATCGGGAACGAAACTGTGCGAAATGTGGGAGAACGGGGAATATACTCCGTATGACGTTCATGCAGCGGTCGATCTTCTATCCGACATGAAGGAATTGGTCCCTGAATACGTCAGGATCCAGAGGATACAGCGGGACATTCCCGCGCCACAGATAACCGCAGGCATACTGAACAGCAACATTCGCCAACTCGTGGAAAGAAATATGGAATCCAGAGGAACCAAATGCAGATGCATCAGATGCAGGGAGGTTGGCCACACCGACACTGTGTTCTCCGATCCAGGCCGTGTGATACTGAAGACTCTGAAGTATGAAGCGAGCGGCGGCATGGAAAGGTTCATTTCACTCGAATACGAGGATTCCCTGATAGGATATGCGAGATTACGTACCGATCACGGAAAGATCGCCACGATAAGAGAATTGAAGGTCTTCGGAAAAATCGCAGCCATCGGCAAAGAAGGAGAAGATTGGCAGCACAGAGGATTCGGAAAGGAACTGCTGGCGGAAACAGAACGTGTGGCACGTTCCGACGGAAAGGAATTCATGAGGGTCACAAGCGGGATCGGAGTTCGGAAATACTACGAGTCCCAGGGTTATGAATTGAAAGACCCATACATGGTAAAACAACTCAATTGATGATTACTCTTTCGCCCTCTATCCGTATCCTGTCGGTCTCGACCACAGCCCTGCCTTTCTCATCTATTTTATGGGGAGAACCTATCACGTTTCCTGCAGTCGAGACTATCAGATATACTATCGATCCGTCGTCAGTATTGACGACAATATCTTCCAATATCCCGACCTTTTTTCCGGTGATAGTCTCAACTTCTTTTCCCACGAATTCTTTGAAAAACAATTTCCCGGTCATATGATCACCCGTAGAAGGGCGTGTCGTCCCACCCAGTACGTCTTTTTCTTATCTCTTTGCTCATTGCTTCATAATTTTCGAATGTTGCTTCATCCACGGACGGTTTGAATTGTTCCAATGCAAAGATAAAATCCTCTTGACGAACATGAGTGGCGGAATTATCCTTGCGGTACGCCATGAGTCCTGCCTCTCTGCATAGTGCAGCGATGTCCGCACCTACGAATCCGTCGGTCAATGCCGCAAGCATATTGATATCCACATCTTTCAGCGGCATCTTTTTCGTATGCACTTTCAATATACTCAGACGTGCGCCGACATCCGGTTTTCCGACCAATATCATGCGGTCTATCCTGCCCGGCCTGAGCAGCGCCGGATCCAACATATCGGGACGATTGGTTGCCGCCATTATCATTACTCTGCTCATGCTTTCCACCCCATCCATCGCCGTCAGGAGTTGAGCTACCACTCTTTCCCATGCCTGAGAATCCCCGTTCCCGCGTCTAGGGGCTATGGAATCTATCTCGTCAAAAAAGATTATACAGGGGGACATCTGTTTGGCCTTCTTGAATATCTTCCTTATCGCCTGCTCCGTTTCTCCCATCCACTTACTGGCTATCTCCGGACCGCTTATCGAAATGAAGTTTGCGCCGGATTCGTTTGCTACTGCCTTCGCTATCAGGGTCTTCCCTGTCCCGGGAGGTCCGTACAGCAATACTCCCTTCCCGGGTTCTATTCCCAACCTTTCGAAAGATTTCTGATCTTCCGTCGGAATGAACACTTCTTCCATCTCCTTCTTTATCGATTCCAATCCTCCGATATCGTCCCATGTGACCTTGGGGATCTCGACGTAAACTTCCCTCATACCGCTGGGTTCTATGTCTCCCAGTGCATCGATGAAATCGTTCATGGATACTTTCATGGTCTCGAGAACGGACACGGGAATAGGTTTATCCAGATCCAGTTTTGAGATATTCTTGCTCAAACATTTCATCGCGGATTCCCTCGCCAGGGATGCCAGATCCGCTCCGACAAATCCCTGCGTCATTGCGGCGAGTTCGTCGATATTCACGTCGTCCCCCAACGGCATATCCCTCGTGTGTACCTCAAGAATGTCCTTCCTTCCGCCGCGATTCGGCACACCGACCTCTATTTCCCGGTCGAATCTTCCCGGCCTTCTTAGTGCGGCATCGATCGAATCCTCTCTGTTCGTCGCTCCGATGACGATCACATCGCCTCTTCCTCCCATGCCGTCCATAAGCGTAAGCAACTGGGCAACGATCCTTCTTTCGACCTCCCCGTTCGCAGAATCTCTTTTCGGTGCTATCGAGTCGATCTCGTCCAGAAATATTATGCTCGGCGCATTGTTCTTCGCCTCTTCGAATAATTTTCTGAGACTCTCTTCGCTTTGTCCGTAGTATCTTCCCATTATCTCCGGGCCGCGGATCGCATAGAACGATGCTCCTGCCTCGTTGGCGACGGCTTCTGCGATCAATGTCTTTCCCGTTCCCGGCGGGCCGTACAGAAGAACGCCTTTCGGTGCCGATATTCCCATTCTGTCAAAGAGTTCTGGGTGTTTCAACGGGAGTTCGATCATCTCCATGATCCTTTTCAGCTCATCATCGAGTCCGCCGATGTCATCATATGTGGTTTTCCCGGTCCTTACCGCCGTATCCGTTCTCGCCGGTTCGTCCTTCAATACTATCTCTGTGTTCGGTCCGACGGTGACCGGGCCCGGCGGGACCGTGTTGTTCACCGTGAAAGTGGAACGGTTTCCCATCAGAGCGATGTTCGGTATCATTATGTCCGTTCCTTTTATCAACGGCCGTTCGAGGAGGCTTTTCCTGAATATCATGTCGGCGCCGTCTTCGAACTTTATCCTTTTCCCGTCGGGTATGTTCGGAGTAAGCACAACCTTCTCGGCCACCTTCGGAAAGCTCTTTTTAACCTTGACGGTCTCGTTCACACTGACCCCCACGCTTGTCCTGGTCGGTCCGTCTATCCTGATCACGTTGAATCCATCATCTTCCTGGTCCCCCTTGAACACCTTGGCTACGGCCGTTCTCTTTCCGGTTATCTCAATGATGTCTCCGAGATCCAATCCCAAACTCCTTCGGGATACTGTATCCATTCTAGCCCTGCCGTAACCTACATCGGTCTGTCGCTCCAACATTGCGACCTTAAGCTCCAGGGAGTCTTCCATCGGACAAGTTATCTCATTCAAATTATATCATACGTTTAGTCAGTCTGCAAGCATGAACGAGGACGGTCGTGTCCGCAAAATCAGTAACTGTCTGAAAAAAATTACCTTTCGAACGGCCGTTCTGCGGGATTTGGATCGAATCTCCGAGGTAAGTTTGGGTAACTGCCCCAAATTCGTCAAAAATGTAACGAATAATGCACGGTGGCACATAGGCCAACTAAAAGCCTTAATATAGGTGCGTGCATTTTTCTTTTATTGTGTCAAGAGCCTTCAACAAGAGCTCTTTTTAAAAAAACGGAGGTAGATGATAATGAAAATGGCCCGTATACAGAAGGAGCTCACCGCTTGTCTCCAGTGTGGTTACTGCATAAGTGTGTGTGAAGCTCATCAACAGACGCCTTGGGAATCCGTCACTCCCAGAGGTAAGATATATTACCTCAACCAGCTCAGCAATGCGGGCGGTGTGGACAAACTCCTGAAGAGGGAAGTATCGCTCAACCCGTATTTCGTGGATGCGATGTACAAATGTACCGGATGCGGAAACTGCGAGGTCGTATGTCATGCGAACATTCATCTGGTGGAATTCTGGGAAACCATAAGGAAATGGATAGTCGATCAGGGCGAGGGTCCCATGAGCGCACACAAGGGCATGGCCAAAAAAGTGGCGGAATGCCACAATCCCTACGGTGAGCCTCACTCGAAGAGAGGAGACTGGTGGCCTGCGGACGTTAAGAAGTCCGAGGTCCCCGATGTCATATTCTTCGCGGGATGCACAGGATCGTACAGACAGCAAAAAGTTCCTCAGATCGGTGTTCGTGTGCTCGACAGGGCCGGAGTCAAAATGAACATTCTCGGAGAGAATGAATGGTGCTGTTCGTCGCCTCTGCTCAGGACCGGAACGCACGTGGAGTCACTCCAGTGTGCGGAAAAGGTTGTTGAAGGGGCCGATGCCGTCGGTGCAAAGGATATGGTCATGACCTGTTCCGGTTGTTACAAGACCGTATCTTCCGACTTCGGGAAATTCTACGCGAAAACAGGACAGAATGTCTATCATTTCGCCCAATACGCCGAAAAACTGATCACCGAAAAGAAACTGCCGCTCAACCACGAGTTCAAGGCAAAGGTGACCTATCACGATCCCTGCCACATGGGCAGACACATGGGCGTATTCGACGCTCCGAGGAACGTGCTCAAGAAGATCAAAGGTATCGATCTCGTCGAGATGGACCGCACAAGGGAAAACTCCAGATGCTGCGGTGCCGGCGGAGGATACAAGAGCCAATACAATGAGTATGCCGTGAACATTGCCGCGGAAAGGATCAAAGACGCAGAGGAAACAGGAGCGGAGATACTCGTTACCTGCTGTCCGTTCTGCGTCGTGAATCTGACGCAGGGTGCCAAACAGATTAACTCGAAGATCAAGATCATGGATCTTTCCGAGGTCCTGTTGCAGGTCACCGCTCCCGTGGAGGTAAAGGAAGAACCCGCAACCGAGAAGAAGGTCGAAGCGACGGCAGTTACCGAGAAGAAGGTCGAGGCTGCTCCCGAACAGAAACCCGAACCCAAGGTGGAGGTTGTCGAGAAGAAGGCAGAAACACCTGTGGTCGAGAAGACCGAGGCACCCGCAGTTACGGAAAAGAAGGCTAAGGTCGTTCCCGAATCCAAGGTCGAAGAGGTCAGTGATGACCAGGATGACGAATCTATGGATGATATCTGGACTGACAATTCACCTGAAGCGCTGGTCAGAAGAGCAGCGTGGAACAAAGGATTGAGGTGCAGGAAAGAATACGGCATACATACCGTTCAGATCGCCTTTGTCAAATCGAAGGTCGGTGTCTACATCTTCGAAAGAGGTTCCGTCGACAAAGAGGTCAAAGCCGCTCTGGAAAAGGACGGATGGGTCATTCTCTCGTTCCTTGAGAAGGATATAACCGACGGTGAGGATCAGGCCGTAGAGATACGTGCGGCGGTCAAAGAGAACCTCAAAGCCCTCAAGAAGAAAAAGAAGTGAATAAACCGCCGGGGAAACCCCCGGCATCTTCATGATTTTACGAAATGTCATTTAATATTCTGAGTCCCGAACTTGTTTTTACCCTCAAAGAGAAAGGGATCGTGGACCCCACCGATCCGCAACGGGATGTTATACCGAAGATCGTTTCCGGAAAGAATGTACTCCTTGTTGCCCCCACCGGTATCGGAAAAACCGAGGCGGCGATGCTCCCGATCTTCGATTCCATCTACAAGACCAAGGGAAAAAAAGGAATTCGGTGTATCTATGTCACGCCGCTCAGAGCATTGAACCGGGATATGCTGAAAAGAATGGAGGATTACGGAAATGCACTTGGGATATCCGTCGGGGTGAGACACGGAGATACTACTCAGGCGGAAAGGAACAAACAGTCCCAAAAAGCTCCGGAGATACTGATCACAACGCCCGAGACATTGCAGGTCATGTTCACCGGGAAACGCCTGAGAGAACACATGAAGAACGTCGAATGGGTCGTCATTGACGAGATACACGAACTTTCCAGTACGGAAAGAGGTGCACAACTCAGTGTAGCTCTGGAAAGACTTGTCGAACTGAGCGGAGAGTTTCAGAGAATAGGATTGTCAGCGACCGTCGGGGACGTAAATGACGTTAAGGATTTCCTGTCCGGTGTGGGAAGGGATGTTCTTCTCTGCAAACACGATACACACCGAGAATTCGATATCGTCGTAGAGTGTCCGTTGCCCGACGAAAACGACTCGGTGCTTCAGGACAGATTGCAAAGTGACCCCGACATCCTTGCTGTGATGAAAAGAGCCAGAGAACAAATGGAACGCGGGAGATCAACACTGCTTTTCGTGAACACAAGAGAAACCGCAGAATGGCTTGCCGCGAGATATCGTCTCTGGGACGAAGACTTCTCGATCGATGTCCACCACGGCTCCCTTTCCAAAGAAAACCGTATGGAGATAGAGAACAGGTTCAAGAACGGAGATCTGAAGGCAGTCATATGCACATCATCCCTGGAATTGGGAATCGATATCGGATCCGCGGACCTCGTCATCCAATACAACTCTCCCAGAGAGGTCTCCCGAATGATACAACGCGCCGGACGAGCAGGTCACAAGATCGGCGAAGTGATAAGATCGATAATCCTTGCGACCGCGCCGGACGAGGTTTCTGAGGCCATGGTCGTTGCCAGAAGAAGCGATGCAAAAGAATTGGAATACTTCAAAGGAAGGCCGAATCCGCTGACAGTTCTCGCCAATCAGCTGATAGCGATGACCATGAGCGGACGCATGGACCGCGAGACCGCATACAAAATATTCAGAAAAAGCAGTTCTTTCAAAACCCTGCTCAAAGAGGAAATGGATGCCGTTCTCGATCAACTGAGATCGATCCATATGATATTCGAGGACGAGAACGGTTTCAGACGATCCAGGAAGGGAATGCAATACTTCTACGACAACATCTCGATGATACCGGATGAGAGAACATATCTGATCCGTGATATCAGCACCAGAGGCATAATCGGAACTTTGGACGAAAGTTTCGTCGCATCCTTCGCCGAGCCTTACGCAATGTTCATCGCGAAAGGAAGAACATGGAGGATCATCGAAATGAGGGAAGATGAACTTCTCGTGGAAGAAGCGAGAGATGTCGGGTCCGTTCCCTCCTGGGCAGGATCAGATATTCCAGTTCCCTTTGAGGTCGCGATGGAAGTAGGCAGAATGCGCCGAAAAATGAATTTTGAGAAATACCCAGGCGACAAAAGTTGTGTTGACCGCGTAAAGGAATATCTGGTAGCTCAACAGGAAAGATGGCCTATGCCGACCGACGAGACCATCACACTTGAAATAGGGGATCGTTTGGCCATAGTGAACTGTTGTTTCGGAAGCAAGGTCAACGAAACTATCGGGAAAATATACTCCGCACTCCTGACCGCAAGATTAGGAGAAAGCATCGGTGTTTCCACAGACCCATATCGAATAATACTCGAACTCCCCAGGAACCTGGATAAACGAATGATGGAAGATACGTTCCGATCGATTAAGCCCGGTACAATAGAAGCGCTTGCCCGCATAACCATTCTGAATTCCACTTATCTGAAATGGAGATTTGTTCACGTTGCAAAAAAATTCGGAATAATCGAAAAGGGAGCCGACCATCGCTTCATGAATTTCAACAGACTCTTCGACCTCCACAACGGAACCCCCGCGTACAAAGAAGCCGTGAACATGGTACTTTGGGAGGATCTTGACATTAAAAACACCGAATTGGTCATGTCGATGATAGCAACCGGCACCATCAAGATGGAAGTAGGCAGCATATCCCCCATAGGGCTGGAAGGGGTTGTCAGATCCAAAGAACTCATGCAACCTGTCCGTGCGGACCATTCCATCCTGATGGCGCTGAAAAAACGACTGGAAGATGAAGTTTTACACGGATCCTGTCTGAACTGTTCCACTCAATGGAGGATCAAAGTCGCAGACACTCCGTCCCGGTTGATCTGTCCGAAATGCAGCGGGAACATGATCGCATTGCTGAAAAGCTATGAACGCGAAAGCATCAAGACCGTAAAAATGAAAGAACGAACGGAACAAGAAAAAAAGGATGCTCTGAGGGTCTCCAGAAACGCAAATCTTGTCAACGAATACGGAGGAAAGAGGGCAGCCGTTGTTCTTGCGGGAAGAGGCATCGGCCCCGATGGTGCATCGAGGATACTCAGGAGCATGCATGTCGACGAGGATGATTTCCTCAGAGACATCATGAATGCCGAGATCCTGTATGCTAAAAACAAACGTTTTTGGGATTGAGATTCATATATTGGAGCCTTTCTTTTTGAACTCTGGCTCTTTCTCTTCCGGTTTCAATTTTTCCAACTTTATGTTGCGTGATGCAAAGAATCCCTTCGATATTATGTAGACTTCGGAAGATGTCTCGCGCGACGCCGCCGGGGAATGTATCTTGACAGATCTGAATCTCGATCTCAACTCATCGAGGAGGGAATCCATCATATCTCCCATGAACACCTTGACCACAAGTTTTCCTTCCTTTTTCAAAAGACGGTCACATACATTGATCGCGTACATGCAGAGGTCGACAGATCTCGCATGATCCGTGGAATAACTGCCCGCGATATTCGGCGCCATGTCCGAAAGGACGACATCCGCTTTGCCGTCAAATTTTTCGAGCAATTCCATGATCGTCTTGTCGTCGGTAATATCGCCGATGATCGTGGTCACTCCCTCTATCGGCCTGATGGGCCTTAGATCCACTCCTATGACCATACCTCTTACTCCCACACGTTGCTGAGCTACCTGAAGCCATCCTCCTGGAGATGCCCCCAGATCCACAACGGAATCTCCCTCTCTGAAAACACCGAACCGATCGTCTATCTGCATCAGTTTGAACGATGCTCTCGATCTGTAGTTGAGCTTCTTGGCCAGTTTGTAATAGTGCTCGTGTTTCCTCTCCTGCACCCAACGGTCATGTAAGCCCATGAACGTTGATTGCGTTCCCCAATAAACCATTTTGTGTGAAACAGACGGTTTTTCAAAGACGTTTTCTTCCATCTTGCTATCGAAAGCGTGAATAATCCAAAAATCTTTATGGAAAACTAATAAGAGATGGAACCATTACACCGATGAGCACACATGTCAAAAGGATGGACATATTCCAAAGCCGGAGTCAATATCGACGATAAATCCAACGCTATCAGCTCTCTGGTAAAAGAGATCGGATTCGAGCGGAAGGGTATCGGAAAGATGGTTCGTATGCCCGGACTTTTTGCGAGTTTGATCGATTTCGGCGACAGATATCTCACTCTTGCAACCGATGGCGTGGGGACCAAACTCCTCATCGCAGAAGAACTGAACATTTGGAACAGTGTGGGCATCGATTGCATTGCAATGAACGTTAACGATACCATATGTGTGAACTCCGAACCCATGTCGTTCGTGGATTACATCGCAATAGATATCCCCGACGAGAACGTCACAAGGGAGATCGGGATAGGGCTCAGAAAAGGCGCAGAACTTTCCAATATGGAAATAGTCGGGGGAGAGATCGCAGTCTTACCGGAGATCGTGAAAGGGGTCGATCTATCCGGCACATGTCTGGGATATGTCGAAAAAAATAAGGTCATAACAGGCAGCGACTGCAAAGAAAAGGATGTTATCGTTGCCCTGAGATCCTCCGGCATACACTCCAACGGACTTACGTTGGCAAGAAAGGTATTCGAATCGGAGAACATCTCACTCATGGACAAGATATCCGGTTTAGATGAAACCGTAGGAAAGACCTTGCTTACGCCCACAGAAATATATGTGAAACAGGTTCTGGACATTACCAAAACGAATGAAGTTCACGGACTGGTGAACATAACGGGAGGAGGCCTCAGGAACATCCTGCGGATGAAAAAGGGGTTACAATATATTATTGACGATCCGCTGACACCTGCACCTATTTTCAAAAAGATCCAGGAACTGGGAAATGTTGAGGATCGCGAGATGTATCAAACACTCAACATGAGCATGGGATTCATGATAATAGCTCCCGAGAAAGATGCGGAGAACATTGTCAGACAGCATAACAATGCACAGGTGGTCGGCCGTGTCGAGAAGGGAGACGGTGTTCTTTTCGGACCCGATAAGATACTGTACGATCACTACTGATTCAATTTAGCGTTCAATGCGCCACACACCGCACCCAATGCGGTGCATGTTTCCAAAGAGAATCCGCCGTTGGTTATATCCAGATTCGCTTTGGGTATGGCAGAAACATCTTTTGGAACGCCGTGCGGACCGATCCCGAACACCAACAATACGCTGCGTCCGCCGCATATCATCTCCGTGACCTGATCCAAACCGATCTTCTTTGATTCGGAAGGTTTACTCGTCGTAAGTATCGGTTCGCCTAACTGCGGAGGGAATCCTTTCGAGGGATATTGAAATTTCATGAATCTCCCTTTCTCTGCGAGTTCCATGAAATAATTCCCGCGTTCCCCTATACTTGTGGTACCTGCCACCCATTCCGCTATTTTTATCGGAGTGTCCATGTCCTCGGGGATAGGAAATCCGAACAGTGCCAAATTCATGTCGAATGCCATTGCGAGATCCCCTGTTCTTGCCAGAACCCTCCTGTGCGGTTCTCTGAATTTGAGGGGATCGTACGAATTGTACAGTCCGATGGTTATCCTGCCTCTCCCCATTCTTCACACTCCTTTGCCCGATCTCCTTCTTCCGACGATTGCGTGAGCATCGCCGTCAAGGAATATCTCATAATCCGGATTTTCCGCTTGAATACGCTGTATCTCCTGAAGGGTCTGCGCGAGTGTCAACTCGCTTGTCCTTATGTCAATGAAGACCTTGTCAGCTTCCAACCGGTATCCTCTCCATCATCGATATTGGGAGACATATCGCAACACAATGAAAATAAAGTATGGTGCCGTGAGCCGGGCTCGAACCAGCGACTTCATGATCTTCAGTCATGCACTCTCCCAACTGAGTTACCACGGCGT
>JGI994J12354_10003310_pt1 | contig 15133 bp, 18 predicted proteins | sample IntmicLarv3ML3BL_FD_12354 | JGI IMG/M metagenome (IMG submission 12354)
TGTAGAGTTACAATAGATGTGAAACCAAAAAATAGTAAAAAAGAGATTCAAGTAGTATAATTGAATTTGTAGAAAACAAATTATACGAAAGGACTTGAACCTCTTATGAAAAATAGTATAGCACAAAATAATGTAAAAAGATATTTACCACATGAAATAAAAACAAGAATACATGCAGTAGAAACATACAGAAATAATGGAGATATAGAATATACCTGTAGGAAATATCATATATCAAGGTATTCATTGTGGAGATGGAATAAAAAATATGATGGAACAAAAGAATCGTTAATGAACAAATCGCATAGACCAAAGACAGGACATCCAACAGCGCATACAGAAGAAGAAATAAAATGGATAAAAGATTTAATAAAAAGAAATCCAAAGATAACCTTAAATGAAATATGGTACAAATTAAAAATAAATAGAGGATACAAAAGGAAACCGGCATCACTATACAGAATATTAGTAAAACTAGGATTTTATGAAGATAAAAAACTAACAGGCACATCAAAATATGTTCCGAAGAAATATGATACTCCAAAAGACATTGGTGAAAAATGGCAAATAGATGTAAAGTATGTACCAAAAGAATGTAAAGCAGGAATACCAGCTGGTAGAAACTTTTATCAATATACATGTATAGATGAAGCGAGTAGACAAAGATATATTTTTGCATATGAAGAGATAACAGCAATGAGTAGTATAGACTTTGTAAAAAGATGTATTAGATATTATGGATACAAGACAAAGGAAATACAAACAGATAATGGTCAAGAGTTTACTTACAACAAAGCAGATATAAAGAAAAAACATCCATTAGATGAGTTGTTAGAGAAATTAGGAATCAGGCATCATAAAATAAGACCAAGAACACCGAGGCACAATGGAAAAGTAGAAAGAAGTCATAGAAGTGATAATGAAAGATTTTATACAAATTTAAAATTTTACAGTTATGAAGATTTAAAGAAACAAATGAAAGCATATTTAAAACGTTCTAATGAGATACCAATGGCAGTATTGGGATACTTAACGCCAAAAGAAAAGAGAGCAGAATTAGAAATGGTAGCATAAAAATTAAACTGGTGAAAAAATATATAAAACTGAAGGTTTTGGATGTTTTTTCACAAGTGCTGGTGCAAAGCACCAATAAATTCAATATATTATAAGAATCATATACAACTTTGTTTCACATCATTGACTAACATACAAAAATTTAATACATTTTTTTAGTTTTGTATTTACAAATTACAAAAAATATTGTAGAATGTATGTTACCATAATTTTACAGGAAGGTGGTGAAAAACATGACAGAAAATGTTGAAAATTTAATTCTTAAAGAATTATTAAGTATTAGACGTATTGTAGAAGAGCATACTGAAAGATTTGACACTTTAGAATCTACTATGAATACTAGGATAGACACTCTTGAGTCTACTATGAATGCTAGAATAGACACTCTTGAGTCTACTATGAATGCTAGAATAGACACTCTTGAATCTACTATGAATGCTAGAATAGACACTCTTGAATCTACTATGAATGCTAGAATAGACACTCTTGAATCTACTATGAATGCTAGAATAGACACTCTTGAGTCTACTATGAATGCTAATTTTGTTGATATCTCACAAGTATTTAATGATTTCGCTAACAAATTTGATGAACATAATGCTAGAACTTCTCATCTTGAAAAAGTTTTAAATGTAGTTTAAAATTCATATTTTCTAGGAACTCTACTTGAAATTGTAGAGAGTATTTCGTAATTAATCGTATTACATCTATCTGCAATTTCATTTAGAGTTATATTTTTATTATCCCATATATACACATCCATGCCAATTTCAGCTTCAGCAATATCTGTTAAATCAACCATAAAACTATCCATACATATAACTCCAACAATAGGTGCCAACTTATCATTTATAACTACATTTCCATTATTACTTAAAGTTCTTTTGATACCATCAGCATAGCCTAATGGAATAGTTCCAATTGTTCTTTTTTTATCTGCAATATATGTTCTTCCATAACTTATACTAGTACCTACTTCAACTTCTTTTATATATGATATTTTTGTTTTTAGTTTAGTTGCATCTTCATAAAGCATTATTCCTGGTCTTGCATAATTACATATTAAATTATCAATATTATTTATTGTTCCTGCACTACTACTTGCATGTATATATTTTAAATCTTTAAATTTTGAAATAATTGTTTTAAATACTTCAATTTGATTTTTAGCATATTCTATTGTAGCAAAATGTGTATATATTCCTTCCACCTCTATATTTTTTAATTTATTTAACTCTTGTAAAAAATTATCCACTTCATTTGGTTGTACACCTGTTCTACCCATTCCTGTGTCAATTTCCACATGCACTTTAGCATTGTACTTATTTAACTCTCTCATGAATTCTAAAGAACATACTCCTGCTGTAATATTATTTTCTATAATTGCAGGAATTTCTTCTATAAATGGTTGATTTATTATAAGAATACTTCCCTGATATCCTAAACTTCTTAATTTTATGCCTTCATCTACTATAGCAACTCCAACTATATTTATTTCTAGTTCTTCTATTACTTTAAACATACCTTCTATACCTGTTCCATAAGCATTTGCTTTGACTATAGGTATAACATTTCTTTCTATATTTGATATATTTTCTTTTATTTTATTTAAATCCACTAATAATTCAGCTTGACGAACCATATAAATCCCCCTATACTATAGATATTTTATGCTCTTTCATATGATTTGTCAACAACCATTTTTTTGTCAAAAACTCTTGTTTTTTTCTACCTTTTATAGGATAATATATATGGGTGAGTAAATTGTTAAAACTATTAGATAAATTTTTAAAAATATTAAAAACAGACAGAAATACATTTTTCACATTTTTATTAACACTTCTTACTGTCTATTTTCTTATAGATAGAATAGTTGAAGTATTATTTATGATATTTACAGGTATTTCTGCTTCTTATTGGCATCCAATAATGTATACAGTAGCATTTGCTTGTCCTGTATTTGCATTTTTATTTTCATTTGATTCTAAATTTTGCAAACGGAACTAATCAAAGAATTCAATTTGTAAATATGTATGCAACAGCATTATTCATATTATTTATGTCTATGCTTGTACAATGGATAAATCAGATTGGATGGTTAATATTAGTATCTGTACCGAATTATAAAGAAATTGCAGAACTTGCTCCAGAGCTTGTTAAACCTGCATTTTCTGCCATAGCTATATATGTTCCTCTTATAACTTTTTATCGTTTCGTAAGATGGATATTCTTTTATCTAAATGATACTAAAGATATAAAAGATTCTATCACTAATGACTCTTCTGGGCTTAACCTTACACCAAATAAAACTGGTACTGGTAAATATACTTGTGAAATTAAAATATGTATGGACTCAGACAAAGGCAAACCTGTTATTGTACCAGAACAAGTAAGATTTGAATCTACTTTAATTGTTGGTGGTTCAGGAACTCGGAAAAACAACAACAGCAATTGAGCCAATGATTGCACGTGATATAGAAAAAAAATACTTCTTTAGAGAAATAGGAAAAGAAATGGCATTTGCTGCATTAAAATCTGGTATTGCTACATTGTCAGTACCATATAATAATGAATATGTAAATACTAATTTTAATTTAAATATGCTTTCTGTAAATTCGCTTAAAAGCACTTTATTTAAAGAATATATGAAAAATATGGTTTATTTTGAATCTTCTTCTGAAACCATATATAAAAACCTTGGAGTAACAGCAATATCTCCAGACTTTGAATCTACTAAGCATCTTTTAGATGTTGCAAGAAACTACTCTATTCCAGTAAATGTTATAGACCCTTCTAACCCTATATCTATTGGTCTAAATCCATTTGCACAAGATAATGTATCTCAAATTGCAACTTCTATTTCTTCTGTTTTAAGAACTATGTATCTGACAACACACACTGATGCAGAAGAAACATTTATGGAAAACATTGCATACCAAGCAATTGAAAACTTATCTATTTTATTAGGTGTAATGTATCCTAAATTAAACAATGGTGACTTACCTAATCTAGAAGATATGTTAAAAATGTTAAATAACTTTGATTTAGTTGAAAAAATGTGTGAAAAACTAAAAGAAGATCCTATTTTAAGTACAAAATATGATATGCAAATAGGCTATTTTGAAAAAAACTTTTACAAACCAAGACAAGATGAAAAATCTTATTATGGATATTCAAGAGCTGATACAGAAAGATTCGTCTATTCTGCAATAACACAACTTGATAACTTACTAAGACATCCTGGAGTTAAAGCAGTTTTATGTAATAGAAGAAACAATGTTAACTTTGACATTGCCTTAGCTAATGGAGAATTTACTTTTGCATGTACTCGTCGTGGAGAATTAGGAGATGCTACTCACAAAGCTTTTGGTATGTTCATAATATTACTATTACAACATGCTGTCTTAAGAAGATCTGGAGTAGAAAAATCTAGAATACCACATTTCTTATACATAGATGAGTTTCCAGACTTTATTTGTAAAGCAACAGAACCTCTTTTTACTACATATAGAAAATATAGATGTGGAACTATAGTTACTACTCAAAACCTTGCCCAACTGGGAGGAATTGATAATAAAAAAGAATATAAAGAAACTATTATTGCAAATTGTAATACCAAAATGGTATTTGGCAATGCAACACCTGAAGATATTGTGTTCTGGGAAACAGAATTTGGTAAAAAACGTGACTGGAAGATGCAATTTAAATACGAAACCAATAAATTCTCTTATGCACCTGACCTTGGTAATGTTGAATATTACTGGAAAGAATATTATAAAGCAAATCAAATTCAAGATAGAAAATTTAAGGCTCTTACTTATAAAACTAAAGATACTAAAGGTAAAAATATTATTGGTATTGGACTTACAGACTTCTTAGAAGAAAAATATAAAAAATCACATGAATGTAAAACATTTGGTTTTGACAAATATGGAGTTTCTACCGATAAGGATAGTCCTTCAGCAGAAATAAAAAAAGAAACAAATATCAAACCTACATTTAAGTTAGAAGATACTGAAGATGCAGACCCTATAGTTTACAATGAATCCAGTTCAGCAAGTTTGTTCAATGGTGATGGAATGATATTTAACTTAAAGAAAAAACAATAAATAAGAAAAGTGGCTTCACCACATGTGCAAATTGCTTTGCAATATTGCGCAGACTAAAGTAACTTAACCTTGTTATTCCAGAAAATTCTGGATATAAAAAATAGAAAAATGATTTTTTCATTTTTCTATTTTTTTATTCTCCTCTACCCTAACAACTTTATTTCTATATTTTCTATTTTATATTTTCCTGTATCTTCATTTAAATTAAATTCATATAATGACTTTGTTAAATCATCTGCATTTTGTGCTAAATCTGTAGTATAGTATAATTTCACTTCTGAAATTTCTAATTTATTAGTTACCACTTCTTTAAATGTTTCTGCCATATGTCTATCATCTTCACATACCAATATTAACTGTGGAATCGAACTAAATCCTGAATCACCTTCCACAAATGACTCATAAAAATCTTGATATAACTTCATTCTTTCTTCTAATTTCTTTTGCCAATCTTCTTCTCTCCTAATTATCTCAAAAATAAAGTCTATTGATTTATCATTTTTAGTTAATGTTATTCCTCCACCTGTAACTTTAAATTTTGTACCTGTCCTTTTTGCATTTATAGAAGGTTTTGCAATATAATTTTTAAATGCTTTTACTTTTCTCATATATGCAATAATTATTTGATTTCCAGCTAATCTTTTTTTTATCATTGGAACAGGTTTTGTATTATCTGTTGGTTGCCATTTTGTATCTATTTCTCTTGAATCTAATAAATACTTACCCATCTTTTCTAAAGCATATATTCTATATATACCGAAGTCCTTCTACTGAATTAAAATAATATTTTGTAATCCCTTTAACTTTTACTAATTGCTCCAATTTATTATTTAGTTTATCTTGTGATGCAACATCCACCTTCATCATTTCTAAAATTTGAAATATCTGTCTTGATGTCATAAATTCAAATTTATTTATTAGTTCCAGTATTTTAAAATGTAATTCATTTATATGCCCTGCATTCATTCTATTAGTTATTTGATTAACTGAAACATATTTGTCTGAACCATCAAACACCTTTATTTCTCCTTCTCTTATTGCAAATGGAGAAACTTCAGTTTTTATGTCTTTATCCTCTACCATATTAAACAACCTCCTAAATAATTACTAACTTTATCTTCTTCTTTTCTGGAATTATCTTTTTTATATAAACACTTAATTTTTGTCCATATTCTATACCATCTTTATAATCTGCAAGACCAACTAAATTTGGCTTTAACTCTATAAATATTCCATTATTTGCTTTTTCTATTTCTCTTGCTATCCCTATAACTGTTGAACCTTCTTCATAATCTTTTATATTTTCTTCCCATGTACCTAAAAGCTCTTTGTATGTTAGAATAAGCCTTCCTGTTTGTTTATCTATTGTTTTAACCATTACATTAATTCTTTGCCCTATTTTAAATCTTTCTAATGGACTTTTGATTCTTGCAATAGATATATCTTCAATATGTAGTAATCCAACTGCACCTCCACCTATTTCTACAAATGCACCATAACTTTGTACATTTCTAACAATGCCTTTTAGCAATTGCCCAACTTCTAGTTCACTTTTTATCCAAACACCTGCATCTTCTCCTACTGCTTTTCTAGATAAAATGACATCCTCGCTTGTATCTTGTACCTTAAATTGTATAATCTTATTTACTTTATTAATACAAATACTTGGACGTGGCAATCCATCTTCAGCTAAATTAAAATTTTCTACTTCTGAACGAGGTACCATACCTGTTATATTATTGCCAAAAGTAACATGTAAATTAAAATCTTGATCACATTTAGTAACAAGCCCTTGTATAATTCTACCTTCATCTTTAGCTAGTTTAAGGTCATTAAATACTATTGTTGTATCATCTCTCTCCCAACCTTCGGGAATAAATCTTTGGTAATCCATATTTTACATCTCCATCCTTTAACATCTTTTCTTTCGTTTAAAATTCAATATTATTATATATTTAAATACTTTTTTTTACAATATATATTTAAAAATTTTACAATGTATGTTATTATAGTTATGGAGGGATTTGCTATGAGTAAAAAAGTAAAAGAAATAAATATTGTTCAAGGTAATTCAAAAGATTTAGAAATATCACCAGTATATACTCATTTATCTTTAGCAAAACCAAAAATTAAAGATAATAAAAACATTGTAATACCTAATAATAAGAAAAATAAATAAAACCCCTTAATTGGGGTTTTTTTCTTGCAAAATTTCATATTTTCTTTCTCTTAATCTTTCAAGAAATTCCTTGGTATCTTTTTCATAATACTTAACATCTTCTTTAAGCCATAAGTAAAACCATATTTTCTTTCTCTTCTTCAGCACTTGCTCTGCTTCTTTCCTCAGAGCATCTACTTCCATTTCGTTCAGCTCTCTCCCAACATAATGTGCATATGAAATTTTATCATGCCAGTGACTTTTAACCGATTTCGCTGAATACTTAAATTCATTCAGCTGAGACCACAAAAAGTAGATAATAATACCAACTACTGCAAAAGTTCCTGTAGCAATTAAGAAAAACTGAAATTCTGACAATTTTAACGCCTCCCTAAAAAATTTTTTATAGAGTTGCTAATCTTTGTACATATACTATTATACTCCTTTTTTCAACTTTTTTCAATAAAAAGAAGTTAAAAATGCATTTTAACTTCTAAACTAAATATATATTTTAATAGTTTATTATATTTTCAACCTTTTATATTTCACATAACCAACTATCGCACTCAAGCTTAATATGCTCATTGTTGCTATTATTACTGAAAACTCTCCTGTATCTGGCAACTTTCCTGTTGCAGTAGTATTATCTGTTACTGGAGTATTATTATTTGGAGCAGGAGGAGTACTATTCTCAGCAAGCGCCCACTCAAATCCTGTATCAAATCTACCATGCAAATATGTTCCAAAACTAGCAACTAAACCATAATACACTTCTACATCTTCTACTGGATGATATTTTCCATCTTCATCATCTAATTCTAAATATCCATAATACATTTTTTTATCTATAATATTTAAATCTCCCAATATTGATGGCTCATTATCACCTAAATTTATTTTACCAGTTCCTGTTGGATTATTATTTTTTGCATAATTCATTAATAAACTATATGCATTGCTATCTCCATTTTTTAATGCTATAATAACAGCTTGTTCTGTTATTACACCTATTTTATAGTTGATTTTTCTTTGCACACTAGGATCATGATCTGTATAAAGTAACGTTTGAGTCTTATTATCTCTGAAAGCTGCTGCTATCATTTTATCATTTGGAATAAGTCTTTGAAGTTTTTTAGCAGATAACACAATACTATTGTTTGAACCATTTTCTGCCTCTCTTATCCAAAGATATACCTCTCCTGCTTCCTCAAAATATTTTCTTAATGTGGAATTTCCAATTACTATACTTGTTTCAGAAATTGATAGGTTACAGTTAATTCCAGTTATCCATATACTACTATCATCTACATTCGGGGTATCTGTTGGATCATGTGATAAATATACACTAAACTTAAGCATACTATTTTTACCTTCTAAATTTGCAACATCTGTAATTACTACCTCTGTATTAAAGTTGCTTGAGCCATTCCATTGGGTAGTAACAACTGCATTAGAAAAATCAGAGTATTCATATGGTGGGTCTTCCTCATCTGCAAAGCTCAATGTTTGTGGTACTACTAACAATATTATTAATACCAACATTAGAAAATATAATTTAATCTTATTCATTATAATATTCACTCACTTTCCTCATTTGTTTGTTATATATATTTTATATCACACTATCTTGATTTACAATGGCAACAATGTATTTGTAATAAAAATGTAATTTTTTTGTAATATTCTCACCCGAATTTGAGCAAAAATAAAAAATAGCAATTTAACATTACTATTTTTTAAATTTGGTAGCGGCGAGTGGATTCGAACCGCTGACCCTGCGGGTATGAACCGCATGCTCTAGCCAACTGAGCTACGCCGCCAAATTAATTTGACTTATCTATTATACTAGCATATGCATGTTTTGTCAATAAAATAAGGAAATAATTTCTAAAAATTATTTCCCATTGTATTAACCTATTTGTCCTCCACGACCACCATGATTTGTTTGTTGTGGCTTTGTTGTATATTTATGTGAAAATAATTCACTTGCTGCTCTTGGCGCTTCTGGAACTACCATAGATTTTTTAAAATTCTCTCTTGCTCCAATATATTGGTCACTATTAACATGACCTCCACCTACACTGCCTTCTTGCGCTTCTGGTTCATTGAAATTTGTTGCAGTCCTTATTGTTTTATTTGCAATACCAAAAGACTCTGTAATAAACCCATCTATAAACTTACTAAATATTCCCATATTAGCCTCTTTCTCTACTTTCGCTTTCTGGTGATTTATTAGGAACACTCTGAATTTTTTCTATCTCATCACTTACTTTATATTTAGACATAGGTCTTTTATCTATTTTTGGCTTCTTTTTTTCATATTCACCAATACCTTCTGGTTCTATTTCTGATTCTAATGTACTTGTATTAGATAAATTTATTAAGTTTTTTAGTTCTTCTGGGTCAAATTGTAATTCTTCTGTTTCAACCATTTCTTTAGAAAAGAATCCTGCAAATATTTCTTTTATTTCTTTAAGCATAAAAAAGAAACCTGTTCTTGTTTTTTTATCAGATATATTTCTTTCTAAATCAACTATATTACTCATATCAAACTAATTCTCCCTTTTTTATCATACACTATATATATTAACATAATGTAGGATGTTTGTCAAGTTAATTCATATAATCCTTAAGTTTTTTACTTCTGGTTGGATGTCTTAATTTTCTCAATGCTTTTGCTTCTATTTGACGAATTCTCTCACGAGTTACCATAAATTCACGTCCAACCTCTTCTAATGTTCTTGTTTTACCATCCTCTAGTCCAAACCTTAACTTTAAAACCTTTGCTTCTCTAGGAGTTAATGTATTCATTACATCTTCTAACTGCTCTTTTAATAATGTATATGCTGCTGAATCATGTGGTGCTGGACTATCATCATCTTGTATAAAATCTCCTAAATGGCTGTCATCTTCTTCTCCTATTGGAGTTTCTAATGAAACTGGATCTTGTGCTATTTTTTGTATTTCCATTACTTTTTCTGCACTAATTTCCATTTCTGCTGCAATTTCTTCTGGGGTTGGCTCACGACCCAATTGTTGTAATAGATGTCTTGATATTCTTATTAATTTATTTATTGTTTCTACCATGTGAACTGGTATTCTTATTGTTCTTGCTTGGTCTGCTATAGCTCTTGTTATTGACTGACGTATCCACCATGTTGCATAAGTACTAAATTTAAATCCTTTTTTATAATCAAATTTTTCAACAGCTTTAATTAATCCCATATTACCTTCTTGAATCAAATCTAGAAATAGCATTCCTCTTCCTACATATTTTTTAGCTATACTAACAACCAATCTTAAATTAGATTCAGCTAATTTCTGTTTTGCACGCTCATCATTAGCTAATACCTTATTTGCTAACTCAAGTTCTTCTTCATATGAAAGCAAAGGTATTTTTCCTATTTCTTTTAGATACATTCTAACTGGATCATCTGTACTTATTCCATCCATATTAAATATATCAATTTCATCTATTTTTATGCTTTCAACTTCTTCTAAATCTTCTATGTCTGGTTCTTCTTCGTCTATTTCTTCAGGTAATACATCTACTCCATATTCCTCAAAAACATCAAAGACTTTTTCTATTTCTTCAGCATTATAATTACCATCTAAACCACTAGCTATTTCTCCATAAGTCACTTGCCCACTATCTTTTGCTTTCTTTATTATTTCATCAATTTTTTCACTTACAGGTTCTTTCTTTTTAGTTTCTACATTTCCTTCTTTTATTTCTATTTTTTTCTTAGGGATTGGTTTTTCAACTCTTTCTGGTTCTATCTTTACTTTTTTTTGATTTACAGCTATTTTATTCTTATTAGATGCCTTTATAACTTCAACTGATACTTTCTTTGCTGATTTTTTAGCAGGTATTTCTGTTTTTTGTTTTGGTTTAGTTTTAACTATTGGACTTATCTTAGTTTTGCTCTTTGCTTTTACATTTACTTTAGGAGTAGTTTTTTTTGTTTCTTTTGCTGGCTTTGACACTTTTTTTAATGTTGGTTTTTGTTTCATTGTTTTTACTGCTTTTTTTGATGTTGGTTTTTGTTTCGCTACTGCTTTTGCTACCTTTTTAGCTACTGGCTTTTGTTTTGTTATTTTTGTTGTAGCTTTTTGCTTTACTACTGGTTTTACTACTTTTTTTGTTTTTTTATTCAACTTTGCATCAGCTGTTTTTTTAATATTCTTTTTCTTTTCTTCTTTTTTTAATTTTGCCATTTTTAACTCCTCCTAATTATTTTTTTGCAAGTTTACATATTACTTCACTTAGTTCTTGTTCTAAACTAGCATTCTCTTCTTTAGTTATATTACTTGTAAGATTTTCTAGTATTTCATTTTTTCTTTGTAACAATTTATCACGACTTATTGTAATTAGTATGTCTGATACACCTTTTTCCCAATTTTCCACTTCTATTTCATGTGCCATAACCCCTGATAAATAATTGATTGCTTCTTCCTCCTCAAGTTGATCTATTATATTGACTAAATTAGTTTTGCCTTTTTCTATATTTTCATACAGCTTATACAATACGTTGGCAGCAATAGGATTATTAAAGTCTTCAGGACTTACTTCTGTTTTTATTCTTTCATATACATTCTGATTTATATTTTCATCTAATAACAACTGTATAATCAAATTTTCACGTGGATTGTTTGTTGTACTATTTGTATTTATTTTAACTTTAATTGGTTTTTCTAATGTCTTTTGAGAAATGTTATTACCAAATCTTAATTTATTTGTTTCTGCAAAAATTGCTTCTTTAGATATTTTATACTCTTTAGATATTTTATCTATATATATTTCTAATTCCATTGTGTTTTTAATTTCTGAAAGAATCTTTGCTATTTCATTTAAAAATTTTATTTTATCATTTGTATTGTCCAAATCTAATTCTTTTTTTATCATTTTGATTTTAAATTCTACAAGTGATATTGCTTTTTCTATTAATAAATTAAATTTCCCATATCCAAACTTTATCACATATTCATCTGGGTCTTTTGCCTCTTCTAATTCTAATACTCTTACATCTGAGCCCATGTTTTTTAGTATTTCTAGTCCTCTTAATGTTGCTGTTTGTCCTGCTCCATCTGCATCATATGCTATTACTATTTTCTTAGCATATTTTCTTAAAAGTCTTCCTTGTGCTTCTGTAAGTGCTGTTCCTAAAGATGCTACAACATTGGTTATTCCCCTTTGGTATAAAGATATCGCATCCATATAACCTTCTACAATTATAAGAGTGTCTGTATTACCTTTTTTAGCAACATTTAAACCATATAAATTTCTACCCTTACTATAAACAATATTTTCTGGTGAATTTATGTACTTAGGTAGACTATCATCTAAAACTCTTCCACCAAAACCTATCACTCTATCTCTTACATCTTGTATTGGAAACATTAATCTTTCTCTAAAACTGTCTATAAACTGACCTCTTTCAGTTTTCTTCACTAAACTAGACTCTAAAATTTCTTCTTCTGTATAGCCTTTATTTATTAACATTTCATAGAGATTATTTGAACCTTTTGCAAATCCTATTGTAAATGACTTCAACATATTATTACTAAATTTTCTTTTCTTAACATATTCTTGTGCTATTTTAGCATCTTCCTTATAAAGACTTTGATGATAAAATTCTGAAACAATTTTATTTATTGCATACACTTTCTCCTTCAACAGCTGTGCTTTGTTGTCATATTGATTATCTTTATCTGGTAAAGTTATACCTGCTCTGTCTGCTAAAATATTCATTGATTCTTTAAAGTCTACATTTTCAATTTTGCTTATAAAATGAATGACATTGCCTCCAACCTTACACCCAAAGCAATTAAAAATTTGCTTATCAGGTGAAACAGAAAAAGATGGTGATTTTTCTTTATGAAATGGACATAGTCCAAAGTAATTTCTCCCCATTCTTTTTAGAGTTATATATTGTGATATCACATCTACAATGTCATTCGAACTTTTAACTTCCTCGATAATGCTTTCATTATAAAGAACCATTTTACAACCTCTACTATATTATTATTCGACGTTTTTATATTTTTTCCTTCTTAATATGTAAACTGATTTAAACTATATGAAAAGATTTAGAACAATAAAAAATGAGACATTTGGTATTACCCTATTTGTCCCACTTTTTGCCATTTATTGTAATGGTATAAATTTTTTCACTATATTATCTTCTGCCACTTGTTCAATTACTGGATTTCCACTAACCGCATATTCTGTATATGATGTATTTATCTTATCACTTATTAAAACTTCTACTTCTTCTTTATTAGCATGTTCTGCTAAAGCCAGTTCACTTACTAGAATTTGTTTTGCATTTGTCAGCATTTTTTTCTCACCTGTTGACAATCCTTTTTCCTTTTGCTTAAAACTTAGGTTTCTTACTACATCTGCAACCTCATATATGTCTCCACTTTTTATTTTGTCCATGTTATCTCTGTATCTCTTATTCCAGTTGACTGCCATATCTGTTTTATCTTGGTCAAATACTTTAAAAACATTTGAAGCAGATTCTTTATCTATTATATTTCTTACTCCTACTTCTTCTGCCTTTGTTGTTGGTACCATAACTTTAACTTCTCCAGGCATTTTTATTATATAATATTTTTGTTTTTCACCTAAAATATCTTTTTCTTCTATTGATTCAATTGTTCCTGCTCCATGCATAGGATAAACTATTTTATCTCCAACTTTAAACATATATCGATTTCCTCCATTTATTATTCAACAATTAATATTATACTATAAAATTTACCAAAAGTAAAGGAAAAGCTACCATTTTTATGCCAAAACTATTTATCTGTTGAGCCAAATCCTCCAAGCCTTTCTCCTTCTCCGTTTATCTGCATCAGTTTTTAGAAATTTTTGGAAATATGCCTGTCCAATTACATCATGTTTTTTAATATTTATATCAACTGGAAAAAAATTATAATAAGCATACATCAAATTTCCATCATTATCTGGGTTTCCATAGTAATCACACTCCACAATACCTAAGCTATTCGCCATAACAAGTCCTTTTTTAAATGGATTAGAACTACGATTTGCAAGGAATAATGCCTCATCTTCTAAAAAATAAGATTTAATTCCTGTTTGAATTAATGTTGGTCTAATCATATCATAATCTGTATCACCTTTTAAGAATTTTGCCACATTGGCAAAAACAGTTTTCCACATTGATGGAATTGTTATGTCTTCTGCCGCCTCCATATCATATCCTACAGCATGTTTTGTTTTTCTAATAGGTATTGTAATATCTTTTTCTTCATAACCTTTGCATACTTCAAATCCACGAACTTTATCCATTATTTAACTACCTCCAATATATATAACATTATTGAGCCTATTATTGTAATAACAAATCCAAACATTTTAAATCCCATTGTAGCATCGTTTTCGCTACCATAACCAAATAATGCTTTTGTTATTTTTCTTGCATCATAAACCAAAATTACTCCAAAAAGAATTACTAATAATGACACTAATTTTAACATAAATCCACATCCTTTGTTTGACATTATATCACATAAAAAATTATAATTCTATTCTTTCACTATATGTTTTTTAACTCACACCTTTTTAAAATTTATTTCTCATTTGTTACATCAATTGGATAGTTTGAATTAAACTTTCTTGTCATCTTCAAAATACCTCCAAATAATTTGTTCTTGGTTATTATATTACTTTTTCTTTCATTAATCAACACATTGAGTATTCTATTTTTAAATTGTGAAAATTAACAAAAGTCCTCCATTATTTTATTCCAAATGGAGGACTTTT
>JGI994J12354_10003311_pt1 | contig 15129 bp, 9 predicted proteins | sample IntmicLarv3ML3BL_FD_12354 | JGI IMG/M metagenome (IMG submission 12354)
ATTTCCTTGTGCTGTGTTTGTATCTAGCTCTAGGTCATGTTTTTCAATGCGGATACCGCCGTAAATTTGAACCTCGGGTGAGGTTGGTGACTTAAAGGCTTGAATGATTTGACCTTTAAAATCGGCAGTGATATTGATGATATATGCTTGCTCGTCAAGTAGGTAGCCTGTAGGTGCTTTTGTTTCTCTAATCATGATTGTACCTAGGGGGATAGTTGGCATACCATTGTTAATATAAAGAGCATCACCACCGACTTTATAGGATTCTTCAAAGTCAATCATACCGTCTATATCTGTTGCAAAAACCCATGTTCTAAATGGTGTTCGCCCTGTTAGCTGTGCTTCCGTATACTGTCCGTCATAGTAGGTGAATGTGTATTCTGCACCAGTTAGGGAACTATCTCCGCTTGCTACTGGCTCGCCTGTTACGGAATCAATTTTAGTAAGGGCAATACGTATAGGGTCATCTGATGGCTCGTTTACGATTGGAATTTCTCTTTCTAATCCACTTATAACCGTGAATTTACGAATCGTAGGGTCAAGAACAAAGCCCTTTGGTGCTGTCTCTTCTTGAATGTAATAATCGCCTACTGGTAACTCTATCGTTTGAGATTCTCCGTTTGCTTTTGTTACCAAGCGTTCAGCTATTACCTCACCTGTATCTACTCTTGTTATCTTAAAAGTCGCACCCTCAAGAGAATAACAGCTATTGCCAAGCGTAATACTAGGATTTGCTGATACCTTTTTCACAAAGGCAAGCCCTGTATCGGGTTCGTTTTTTACATCAAAAAGTAAATCATTTAAAATGTACTCGTTTTCTTTTACTCCCATACTCTGCGTAATTCTTAATTCCTGCATTTCAAACGGCACTTTATAGCCATATGGTGCTACGACCTCTTTTAGGTGATATACTCCGATTGCTGCATACGTTTTCTCGTCTAGCTCTGGGATTGATGCTATAACACTATATAGGTCAATACTATTCATTGCTAGAAAATCGGCAAAGCTACCATCAAACATATTTAAGCTAGGGTAGGTGGCTTTTAACTTATTTTCAATAAGCTGGAACGCTTCATTTATATTTAGTGGCTGTGAATCCGCTCTACCAAAGAAGCGAATATAACCGCTACTATCAGATACCGCAATGAAATTATTTAAAACAGTAGGTGGGATAAAGCCGCCTAGACCACCACCTAGAATATCTCCCAAACTGGGAAAATCGGGAAGAATAGGTAAACCGCCACCACCACCGATTAGGTCTAAATCACCGATATTGGTTGCTGGGAATGAATAATCAAGCCCCGCTTGTCTGTCTGAAAATACCGCAAATAGTGCGTTCTCAAGTCCTGCACCTAAAGGGTGGTTAGCATCTACTTTCTTTCCCCTTAATCTTGCCTTAAAGCGATAATTGGAAAAGCTCAAAAAGGTGTTCACTCCACTATCATTTACAGTAAATCTAATAACCTTGTCACTTAATAAATAGCCCCTTGGTGCTTTGGTTTCCTTTACATAATATGTACCTTTAGGAAATGTTGCAGATAAGAAACCTGTAAGATTACCGTATTCATCAGTTTTTAATACATCATATACCTTGGTTAGTGCTGAATCTGTATAAATGGTAAATTCTGCTTCCAAGGATTGTGTATTGAAAATGTAATTAAATCTTCCTGCCTCTGTCTTTTCTAAATCAATATCAAAATCGGGTAATAATGCAGACCATGAGCCTAAAAGGTTTTGATACGTTCCGTTATTATTTGTCCATGCAATCGTACCGCTAACCCGCTTTGATGTAACCTTTGTAATAGTTAGCCTATACATTCCTGTTTGGTTTGCTTGTGGGTTTTGCTTATCATGTCCACTTGCACAATTATTCATCATGATGCTTTCACCATTTAAAACACCCGAGGTACATACGATACGACCAGGTGTATAACGACTACCAGGAGAACCACCATTACCCTCAAACCTAGCATTTCCTGTAAATACATCACCTACCTTAGGGTCGCTAAAATCGGGTGTACTTCTTGGTGTTCTTGTAAGTGGAACAGAAGAACTATTTTTCGCTTCCGAAAAAGTGATGGTATATAATTCATCAAGTTCTAGCTGTGTCATGTAATAGCCACGCTCATATGTCTTGGTGTCAATGTTATACTCTGAACCCTCTATAATATCTAGTGCCATGCCATCAGTGAATAGCTTTGTTGTGACTGATGATACATAGTTTGCTTTATCTGCTACTGCCTCTATCCATACATCAGTAGGAGCGGTAGAGCCATCATAATAATTAAAGGTCTTTGTTTCTCCACCTGTTAAAATGTCGATTAACATACCATCTAACGTACGAAGATAGACCTTGCCATCTCCAATAGCTTCAAAGGTTTTTGTATAATATGGCAAACCGCTATCATCGTATTGATATCGTGGCTCTTTATCTTCTTTTGACTCTTCTTTTGGTTTTTCTGTGGACTCCAAGGAGTCCATGGATTCCTTGAAGTCCATGGATTCCTCTTTAGAATCCGTGCTTGTGCTTTCTGTAGATTCTTCTTCAAAATCCGTACCAGTGCTTTCTGTAGGTTTCTCTTTAGAATCCGTGTTTGTTTCTGCCTCTGTATTAATTTCTGATTCTGTTTCTGTCTCAACTGCTTGAGTTGCTGTTTCCGTTTCTGCTGTAGCGAAAGCATTACCACAAGTAGTAACGATGGTTGCAAAAGCCAAAATAAAAGCTAATGGTCGCTTCATTTTGTTACTAATTGATTTTCTTTTCTCCATAATTATTCCTCTCATTTATTATTTTTAGTTGCTTCTATTAAAAAAAGAAAGCCTTATGGTGGCTTCCTTGTAATTTGTTTCTCTCTGTTTTCAATTTTACACCTTATTCTTCTCCTACTATTTATTAATATTTACCTAAAAAGTGATACTATAAGAGATAATGACCATGTTAAGGCTAATGTAAGCTGTAATATACTATGTACTCGTGTATTTCCTTTCATTCTATTAATTGATGATAATAACAATATAACCCATGTTACATGCTCCTTTTTATTTTTGTTTTTGGCAACAAAAAGAGACTTCCTATTATTGCTATAGAATAAGTCTCTTTAATGGTTTCTATTTAGTTATGATTTTACTTTTATTTATTATAATCTTTGATATTGAAATAACCACTATCTGTAATGGTGTATTCCCATTTACCGCCTATTGTGTTTTCTTGTCTCCATTCGTCAATTACGCTGATTGTTTCCCAGCTAGGGTAGTAATCACTATCTACGGAATAATTGTTATTCATATGTGCAAATAATTCGCTTGTAGTAAAAAATGCTTCACCGCAACCTTTACACCTTGCCTTACCATGGCTTCTAATGGTGATTGCTTGACTGGTAGAGCGAGTGTATTCTTTACCATTAATAATTACAGGTGGTGTCTCTACCCATACCCTACTTTTTCCTGGTATCTCGGGGAAGTCGTATGGTGAATGATAATAAGTTCTTGTTGTATAATTCATGCTGTCTATATAAAAGCGTGTCGGTGTAATGCTAATCCCTGTACCCTCGCTTTTGGGTGGAATTGGTGTAGATATGGGCGGTGTTACTGGTTTTGGTGCTGGTGTAGGTGTTGCTGGTCTATTTGCATCAGAACTAGCGTTGCTTGCTCGTACTGTTACCACCGCTGTAATCACTTTATCATTTACTGTAGCCGTAATTCTTGTTGTTCCTGCTTTTCTTGCTGTTACTACACCCTTGTTTGTTACTGTAGCAATATTCGCATTACTGGTTTTCCATGCTATCTTACCTGTGCCACCTGTTACTTTTAAAGTGGTTGTCTGTCCTACTGTCAAGGTTGCTTTTGTTCTGTCTAGTTTAGGATTAACTACCCTTACTTTACATTTATAGGTTTTACCGTTAATCTTCGCAGATACAACCGTTCTTCCTGCTTTTACTGCAGTGATTCGTACTTGATTTCTTTTCTTTTTGGAAATACGAGCAATCGCCTTTTTGTTTGTTCTCCATGTAGCCCTTACTTTTGTACCCTTTGTTTTTAGTGTGTAGGTCTTACCTACTGCAAGCGTAATATTCTTCTTACTTAATCTTGTTTTCGCTTCTGCTTCTATTGGATTCACTACAAGAATAGTCATCACCGCTATTGCTGTAATAACTCCTACTTTACTAATGTTTTTCACTTGATTTCTCATAGTAATACCGCCTTTCTAACCACTATCATATACTAATTCCTTTATCTTGTACAGCTACAATCAAATTTTTTATATTTTCTGCAACAAATATATGTATATAATATCGCTTTCTAATGTTTTACTAACCAGTAGCTTAACTGGTGCTTTATTTTCTATTTTCACATTCCTTTCCCCTCACAAAGTCAGGAACAACAAGGTTTTTTGATACTCTCATATCTCAAGATTTTAACTTGTCCTTGCAAGCTGTAAAGCCAACTTGACTCTGATTTTTGATAAAGTAGAATTTTAGATAAAACTACTACCACAAACAATGCTTATCTTCATTATCAGTGCTATCTATATTTAGTTTTCAATAAATCATGAAAGGATTTTTAAAACTTTTTTGGATTTTTTGTTAAAAGACCTTTAACAATTGAAAAGAGATGCTAAACTTCACTTGATTATGGTGTTGATTATCTTACGTTTTTTCAATTTGGAATTTTCTGCGAGATGCAGCAACATACCAGAATGGCATGTATTTTTCAGATATTTGCTATTTCCATTACATATTATCATATAAATTTATTTATTGCAACATTTTATTTGAAGTGCTTTGTATATTGTTTTCTATATCGCTTACTAACAAATGAAATTCTATTTTGATTTCTTAGGGAAATTTGACACTCTCAGCAAAAAAACTGCGACATCAACCTATAATGTGGTGGTTCATATGGATAATGATTCTAACATAGTAATCATTAAGAATCCCACTACGGATAGAAATCCCTAAAAAACACACCACAATTTAGATAGTCATGATATAATTATCATATACATTAAATCATTGGGAGGAAAGTTAAATGGCTAAATTGCATAGCGAGTTCAATTACTATTTTGAAACCTTTGAATTACTAGTATACTGTAAAAATTTTGAAGATAGTAAGAAAATCTTGATTCAAGAATTGGACAATCTAGGAATGGTCGGTGTGAAAATATATGAGGCACATTTTTTGATTTGGGAAAAGGTGGTTTTGGAATTTAATAATAACAAAAAGGTAAATGAAAATTATGACTATTTCTTTAAGGCAATAGACACAGATGAAAACCATTTCTTAACAGTGCTGTTACTCTTAATAGGTGATTATTATGAACTGGTTAAAAAAAATCAACTAACCAAAAAATCATTACAAAACACCTTAATAAAATTTATTTATGAGATTTTAGAAGGGGAAAATGAGGCGAAAGATTTAACGCCATTAGCTTTTTATAATTATCTGGTTCCGCTAGACCTTTCAGAGCATGAAAAATGGATGTTTTTCTCATTTTATCAGTCACCACTGGAAGAATTGGCTAAGTTAGGAAAGTTAGTCGATGACAACCTTGCCCTTTGTAAGCAAATTTATGAAAAATATAATATTACTGAATTAATTACGAAAGCGGCTAGTAGATTGGCAGAAGCTACTAATAACGATATACCAATACTAAAGCTATGTGAAAGCCGACCTATTTATCCTACTTTTATCCTGTCACTATCACAAGTTCTTTTGGAAAATACGTGCTATTTAGGACTTTTCACTTTTGATATTTTTTCAAAGAGTGATTTTACGAAAGAAGTAGATGATGATACCTTGATGAAATTAAAACTGCTTTCAGATAGAAGTAAATTTAGAATATTGACTTGTTTAAAGGAACGACCTATGTATAGCTTGGAACTAGCGAATAAATTAAGTTTATCTGCTGGAACTGTTTCGCACCATATGTCCATATTGTTACAAATGGAATTAGTTACTGTAGATAAAAACGCTGGCAAAGTCTACTACCAGTTAAATGTAAATACTGTGAAATACTTAATGGAAAGAGTAAATACCTTGCTTGTTTGATATTCGTAAAATATATTTGACATATATCAAATACTATGTTAAGATTCTCCTACATATTCAAAATAGGAGGTTTTTTTCATGAAACAAATTTTAAGAAGAAATGGATTGTTGCTAACTTGCTCCATCGTTTTAGGGATTATTTATTCCGTATGTTCCGTTCTAAGCTCAAAAATTCTACAGAGAGTTATTGATACTTCACTAGAGGGGAATTTCGGCAGCTTCAAAGAAGTACTTTTATTTGCAGTCGGTTTTCTAGTGATACTTGGTGCTATCATATATATTTATGAGCGAGTCAATAATACACTGATAAATTATGCGATAAGAGATTATCGTAACCAAGTGTATTCTGGAATTATAAATCGAAACTACAAAAGTTTTAACTCAGTAAATAGTGCAGAATATATATCTTCTCTGACAAATGATATGAAATTAGTTGAAGAAAATTATATTGTTCCATTATTAACGTCTATTCAACATCTGTTTGTATTTATTGCGACACTGATTATGCTATTTTCTTTAAATGTAATTGTAGCGTTATCATTAATTGGCAGTGTAATATTAATGTTTATTATTCCTAGCATCTTAGGAAAAAACTTACAAGATAAGCAGGAGCGAGTTTCTGATAGGTTTGCCCTGTTGACTTCAAAATCAAAAGACATATTTTCTGGATTTGAAGTAATTAAAACATTTAATGTTTTCAAACACTTTGATAATATTTTCTATAACGCCAATACTAACATAACCCATACAAAGATGAAAGCAGATAATCTTTTGGCTTTAAATGAAACAGCTTCCAATATATTAGGTGCATTATGTCAATTTGTTGTGGTATTTGTTTCTACATACTTGATTATTAAGGGCGAAATTACTGCTGGAACTAGTATTGCTTTAATCCAACTTAGTGGAACCTTTATTATGCCAGTTATCATGATATTGACAAACATACCTAAAATCAAAGGTGTAGAAGGAATCATTAGTAAGCTAAACGCATTTTCTAAAATAGAACAGCTTTCTTCTAACAAGCTTATTAGTAACTTTCATGATGAAATTTTAATAAAAGATGTATCTTTCGCATATGATGAAGAAAATCTGGTTTTACAAGATGTGAACTTAAAGTTTGAAAAGGGAAAGAAGTATGCCATTTTAGGAAAAAGTGGTTGTGGTAAAAGCACTTTAGCTAAATTGCTTTCTGGATACTATGATAATTATACAGGGGAAATTATTTTTGATGGAAAAAATACAGCAGAATACAATCTACAATCATCACATAGTTTGATTTCAACCATTCATCAAAATGTATATATGTTCGATACAAATATCAGCAATAATATTACTCTTTATGATAATTATAGTGAAAAAAATTTGCAAACGGCTTTGTTACAAAGTGGAGCAGAAAATTTTATTAATGATTTTCCAGATGGAATAAATTCTATGGTTGGTGAGAATGGAAATAAATTGTCTGGAGGGCAACGTCAACGAATAGCAATCGCACGTGCTTTAGTTAAGGATACACCAATACTTGTTCTTGACGAGGGGACTTCTTCGATTGATAAGCAAACCGCTAATGAGATAGAAAGACAGTTGCTTAATATAGAAGACTTGACTTTAATAACAATCACTCATAATTTAGATTCAAATTTGCTAACAAAGTATGATGAACTTATCTTTATGGAAAATGGAAGAATTGTTGAATTTGGTGCCTTTGATTCTTTAATAAATAATAATCAAGGATTTTCACATTTCTTTTCGCAACATCTTTTGAGTAAATAATCGCCCATTTACTTTATTCATGGAAAATTTGACTATTAAGTATTATTAAACTCTACTAAACCGCAAATCAACTCATCATTTATATGGTTTGCGGTTTAGGTTTGTAGCATTTGTTCTCTTTGTTCAAATGCATCTAGGCTCATAAGCACCATATCTATGGTCGTACTGGCGTTCCATCTGGTAATCGTGCAAACATCCAACTATGGTCCATATCCACTTCTGGATATTTAAGTGCTTCTTGTTCATCAAAACCAGTTCCAATACCTGGACGATCACTTACATATGCATAACCATTCTTAATGGTTGGACAGCCTGGGAAGACCTCCTCTTCTTCCGCTGAAAATCCAGCAAATTCCTGAATCCCAAAATTATGACTATTCAAATCTAAATGCATTTGTATTGCCATTCCAATTGGCGATAAATCATTCGGTCCATGCCATGCTGTACGCACACCATAGGCTTCACAAAAATGTGCCAATTTAATTGCTGGCGTTAATCCTCCAATATCACTTAGATGAACACGAATAAAATCAATCCATTGATTTTGAACGATTTGTTTCCATTCTAGTGGATTCGTAAACAATTCACCCATTGCTAATGGAATTGCCGTTTGATTTCTAAGCGTCTGGAAAAAACCTACTTGCTCTGGAGCCAAACTGTCTTCTAGGAAAAATAGTTTATACTGCTCCATTTCTTTCGCAAATTCAAGCGTTTCCACCAATGTCAATCGTTCATGGACATCATGCAAAATTTCAATATCCCAACCTATATCTGTACGAATGCGTTCAAACAATTGATAAACGCTATTCATATACATTCTTGGGTGAAAATACGCTCCATCTAATGCTCCATCTGGCTTTGTTATGGTTTGACGTCCACCGCCAAAATTCCCGCCATAGGTTCCCATGTGACATCTAATATAATGATAACCCTCCTCTATATATTGATGGATACATTCTTCGACTTCTTCCACTGAGTTTCCATCTGCATGACGATAAACCGAAATTCCTTCTCGACATTTTCCGCCTAGTAAACTATAAACTGGTAGTCCTGCACGCTTTCCTTTAATATCCCATAACGCTTCATCAACACCCGAAATAGCATTGTTTAAAATTGGTCCATTGCGCCAATACGAACTACCCATCATCGTCTGCCAAAGTTCTTCAATATTATCAACTGCTCGCCCTTTTAATATTGGTGCCAAATATTCCTCAATGGCCGTTACTACTGCTTTATGGCGCCATGTAAATGTTGCACACCCATAACCGTACAACTCTGGCTCCGATGTTTCCACCTTGACAACCACTAAATTAATACCTCTTGGTGCTGTAACAAACACCTTAATATCTCTAATTGTAATATTCTTCATCTCTTTTTCCTCTTGTCCTTTTCTATTTTAGCTCTTTACAGCTCCACCAGTCATTCCTGCAATAAAGTATTTTTGGAGACAAACAAATAAAATAACAAGTGGTAAACTAGATATTGTAGATGCTGCCATCAAATCATTCCATTTTATCTGATACTGGGAATTCAAAGAAATAATCCCCACCGTCAATGTTTTTAATGAATCTTTTGAAACCAAAACCGAAGAATACATATATTCATTCCAACCATTAAATAATACAAACATCGCTACTGCCGCTATTCCAGGGATAATTAGCGGTAAAATAATATTCCAAAAGATACGAAAACTAGATGCTCCGTCCATGCGTGCCGCCTCATCTAATTCAATTGGAACTGTTTTAAAATAGGATACTAACATCCATGTACTAAATGCCACATTCGTTGCCGCATATACAACAATTAGCCCAAGCAAGCTATTTGTCAATTGATATTTCGATAACACCGCATAAAACGGAACCACCAACATAACGCTTGGAAACATCTGTGTAATCAACAAAAAACTCATTAATTGCTTCCGTCCAGTAAATTTAAATCTCGTTACCCCATATCCTGCTAAACACGCACAAGTAACACAAATAATCATTGAGAAAATGCAGGTAATCAAACTATTAATTGTCATCCTCCCAAAATTATAGGTTTCAAAAAACTTTTTAAAAGAACCTAACGAAATCGGAGCTGGAAGCCATTTAGGATCTGGATAATAAGTTTGTGCTTCTGTTTTAAAGGCTGTTGATATCATCCATAACACTGGCACTATGATAAATAATGCTAAAATGGTTAAAATTACATATGCAAAGATTGTTCTTATCCTTTCATTTCTCTCTCTACTCATTGTCTTTCATCACCCCCTTACTTATCAGATTAATCAGATAACAAATAATAAATACAAGAATACCCCACGCTGCTGCTTTGCCAAAACGCAAATCATTAAATGCCGTACCGTAGATACTTAAACTAATCAAACTTGTTGATGTACCTGGTCCTCCTGCTGTCATTGTGTAAACCAGCGTATACTGCTTAAACCACCATACACAGTCTAAGATCAATACCGTTGTTAAAATTGGCTTTAGCGATGGTAATGTAATATGACAAAATTGTTTCCACTTGCCCGCTCCGTCTAATTCTGCTGCCTCATAATAATCTTTAGAAATACTTTGCAAACCCGCTAAAATCATTGTCATTACTAACGGAAAACCTTTCCAAATACATACAAAGACAACCGAAGCAAATGCTAATCTTTTATCCCCTAGCCATGAAATATTGGAGCTAATTAAACCCAGCCCTCGTAACATACTATTTAAAACACCGTACATCGGATTCATAATCCATGTAAAAAGTAATGCCACAACTGCCTCTGGAAAGAACCATGGAAGCATAAAAATTACACGAAAAATTGTTCTTCCACGAAACTCTCGATTCAGTAACGTAGCCAAAACAAATCCTAATAGAAAATGTCCTCCCACTACTAAAACCATAAAGCCTAATGTCAAAAATACTGACTGATAAAATGTCGGTTCTGTAAATGCCGCCAAATAATATCTAAGCCCCACAAACTTCCATCTTGTCACCAAATTCGTGTTAAAAAAACTGATATAAAAACCATAAAGCATTGGATATATTGTTAGCGCCACCAGCATAAAGACAATCGGGAAAGAAAAGAAATAGCCATCATATTTATACTTAAAGTTTTTCTTTGTTTTCATCATTTTCAACCTCCTTTCTTACGAAACTCCCAGAATCACAAAGTGATGCTGGGAGCTTACTTTATACCTTAATTATAATCTTCTAGCAATTCCTTTGTCGCTGATTCTAAAATTTCTAATGCTTGTTCACTCGTCTTCTCTTCTGAAAATACCGATGCGTACGCATCACCAAGAACACTCTTCAAACCACTAATTCCTGCAAAAGATGCAACTGGACGACAACCATCTGCGATTTGCTGTAGATATCCTGCATAATCATCTCCCATGATATATTCAGCAGTCTGTCCGTCTGTTGTCGCTGGAATCTTACCACTGCTTTGCCAAAAGCTCATTTCTTGATCATGCTCGACGAAGAAGTTTAAGAAATCAACTGCCACTTCTTGTGTTGCCTCATCTGCATGAGAACTAACTGCATAACCCTCTGTTCCTAACATTGTTCCTGCATATTCACCTGGTAACTTAAATGAACCAAGTTTTCCTTCTAAATCTGGATTATTCGCATATGCTACTCCTAATGCGTTAGATCCAGTCATAAACATACTCGTATATCCCATTGCAAAGTAGTTCGCTGCTGTTGGATAATCTACTTCGGTAATTCCGATTGGTACAATTCCTTCAACATTCATATCTGTCCATCTCGTAAATGCTTGGCTTAATTTTTCGTTGTCTACTGTCAAGTCGGTTCCCCATTCGCCATTTTCTTCTAGGATTGCATCTACACCGTTTGCCCAAAGATATGATAAAAATCTACTCTGACCAGATGAGTTATTTGCTCCAATCATACCAAATCCCCACTCTTCTGCAGTTCCATCATCATCTTCATCTTTGGTCAATGCCTGTGCACATTTAACAAAGTCATCCCAGTTTGTTGGAATACTTAAGCCCGCTTCTTCAAATCTATCTTGTCGATATATAACTGCTTGTGGTTGTACTGCAATTGGGAAATACGTGATTTCATCACCAAACTTACAAGAATCAATAACTCCCTCTGCAAACTTTTCAATGTTTTCGTCCGAAAGTAGACCTGCTAAATCTTGTGTTAAGCCTAAGTCATGTAATGTCGCTACCGCATCTGCTGAAGTAAAGAATACTTCTGGCAAATCACTTGGCGTCGTTGCCATCGATGATAATTTTGTATAGATATCATTGGTACTAATAGACTGTATCTCAATCTCTACATTTGGGTGCTCTCTCATATACGCTTCTGCATATTGGTAGATATACTGTCCATGAGGATCCTCGCCTGCATACCCACACAATACTGTTAATGACACTTTATCGCCAATACTTGCTTCGTCATCGTCAGCACCTACGGTATCTGTATCATCTGTGCTTGCTGCGTCTGTTTCCTCATCCTGCACTGTTGCTTTTTTCTCTGTTGTATCCTCTTCGGCATTATTGCCACATCCTGCTAAACAAGACATTGCCATAATCGCTGTAAGGATAACCGCTATTACTCTGTTTTTCATAAGAACCCTCCATATTCACAATTTAATAATGATCGATATCTCTCATAGGGTTAATTTAACACAGCGCCTTTCGTCATGCTGTATAGTTTTTTGTCATTTTTCATCATTTTTTAGCCATATTACTCACCCGCATTGATTCTATATAACAAAAAACCTTGAATAATCAAGGTTTTTTTCGTTTTAACCATTCTCTAATACTTTTACGATATTTTAACGGTGTCACTTCCATAATCGCTTTAAACTGTCTTAAAAATGTATTGATGTTATCATACCCGCATTCCACTGCAATATCTGTCACGGTCATTTCTGTTGACTCTAGCAATCTAGCACCTTCGCAAATACGCACCGAATTCAAATATTTGGTTAAGGATTGCCCAAAACATCTGTTAAATTCCTTACTTATCGTAACAGGGTGAAGATAAAACAATTCACTCAATATATTCAACCCCAAAAGACTCTGATAATTGCCATCGATATATTCCTTTATTTCTAACATTCTTCCATACATACTGGAAACAGAACTTTCCTCTTGTTTAAGTCCTGACAACCGATACAATGTTACGGCAATCTGATTGAGAATGCTACATTCAATGACTCCTCTAAAATCTTGATATCCATCTTCTTCTGCATATAACCGCTTTAGTAAATATACCAGTTCTTCAAATACTTCGACGTCCACATTTTTAAAATGTTTTACAAAATCTTCTGGTGGTGGTGTCTGAAATATTCTCAGTAGGTCTTCATTTACTTTTAAACTTTTATAGTAACATGGTCTTATTGTTAAGCCATAACGCAAAAAAGGTAATTCCCTCAATTTGCACATATGATATTCTCTTGGACCAATAATTAGGATATCTCTAGCTTCAATGACATACTTCTTGCCCGAAACATAGTATTCCGCAATTCCGTCTTCGACAAATAAAATTTCAGTAGATTCATGAATATGAGACATTCCCTTTTTTTCATATTCACAAGACTTCGAAAGATTGTAATTATCCCTATTTAATGCATTAAAATGTACATTTTCCTCATATTCATTGAGCTTAATGTCTTTCATCTTGTACCTCCTGAAAGATTATCCTGCTTGTCTATACTATCCGCCGTAACGGTTTATACAATTTTTTCATCACTCGTACCACCTCATTGACATTATTATCCACAACAATGTCAGCATCATCTTGAACGCTGCCAAATGTAATTACCTCACTCACCTTTAAATATTCTTTTATATATTTAATCATATTTTCTTTTGAAGCATTTTTATTGTAAATCCTTAAATATTGAAATCCTGCAAAGTCTTCTGTTTCATAACGAACCATTTTCAAATGAGTGGCAAACTCTTGCTTTTCAAAGGCTTCTACAACCTTGTCCAATTGTTCCTTTGTCGCAACTACCATAATATAAACCGCATCTTGTCCCTTTGGCAAGGTTCCTTTAACATAATGACGGTACGGCGATTTTTTATATTTTTTATAGAGAATCTTCTCATTTATTGTCATTTCTTCCTGACAAAAGGTCAACATAATATCCCCGATAATTGTATTAATAAAGCAATTAAGCCCATATGAATTCAAAAAATGCTGGAGCTTTTCTACCGTAGATGGTGAGATAACATATGCCTTGATGTATTGATTTTCGCTAATGTCATACAGTACTGAACCGTCCATTGCAATCACTGGCAAATTCAATTTAATCTCACCAATCACCTCTACTAAAGAGGCTGGCGTTCGATGTGTCATCAAGGAAAATTTCGCTCCCTCTTCTAACATTCTGTTTAATTCTACCTTACTGTATGGTGAAAATAGTTCTTTCATACTAAGTAATGTATCGTCAAGGTCTGCCACAAACAATACATCATTATTATATTTTCGTGGTAATTTAATGGCATTAATTCCAATTGCGACAAAAACGCCAATCATTGTATCTAATACCCGATTGAAAATGTATACAGGTGCTGTCTGACTCGTCCTGCTTAACGCAATAACCAAGAATACTACACAAGAAAAATAAGCGAGGTCTCTTTTTTTAAGCAAAATTGTGGTGTAAATAACAGGGATAATCATGAGTGCAATGAACATATATCCTACTATTCCTGCATAAAGTTCCTCTGGAAACAAATAGTCTTCCGCCAAAACAGCCACAATACCGTATGCGGCACCGATTAAAGTTCCAGAAATTTGTGCATATGCTGCCTTTTTACTATTTGTTACACGTTGCTGCACACAAAAAAGCGTACTAAGTACTGACTGAAAGACATCACTGCCCGCCCCCCGTAGCATACCTATTACAAAACAGACAAAGACCGCTATTACAGACTTTATCATTCTCATTCCAATTCTTGGAAATTTATTTAATGTACTTTTCGACCCCTGCTTCATTTAGCTTTCATATCCTCCATATTTTAAAGCTTGTCCTGTCTTGTCTTTATTTTATGCTGTTTTTCGTTGCTTGACAAGTGCAAAAATAATGCCTTGCATTTTACGTTGCTTCATTATTTGAAAGATAAGTAAGTAATAACTCTCCACTTCCCTTTAACAGATACTTCCCAGCCCCTGCTGGTAAAAAGAAACTCTCTCCCTTTTTATATACACTTTTTTCCACTCCTACCATAATTGTGCCTTGCCCCTTAATCACCAAAATGCTAAGAAAAGATTTTTCGGTAACAATGCCCTCTACCTCTTCTTCCATCAATACAATTTTATCTACCATAAAATACTTACACGATGCTAAGTGTT
>JGI994J12354_10003312_pt1 | contig 15123 bp, 15 predicted proteins | sample IntmicLarv3ML3BL_FD_12354 | JGI IMG/M metagenome (IMG submission 12354)
GATTGTGAAAAAGAAACATACAAATCTCAATATATGCTTATTGACTTCAATGGAAATGTGATTCATCGATTTGGCAACTATGAGGTTTCCGATTTGGGAGAAGAAGTTTTATTGCTCAAAAAGGCAGAGCCCAAAGAAACATTGTATTACCATATACACATGGGTATAACCCCTAAGCATGTAAAAAAGAAATATTGGTTTGTTGACCTGAGAAACGCGACGTTCAAGCCTTCGAGTTCTTTTCGAAGTGATCGGATATTTAACTTTAAAGATGGGTTTTTCGGTGGTCGCAATCGCAAAGGGAAATTGATAATATCTCCCCAAAATGAACGATTGGAAAAGTATCCGGAACTTATTCGTGTGGTAAGGAACGGCAAAATAAAAATTATCAATGAAGACGGCAAGCGCATAATAGCAGGTAGGTTTGATGATATAGAAGAATTGCCGAATAACCTGTTGGTTATTGAAAAAAACGAGAAATATGGATTATACAATACCGAAGGGCGACAAATCCTGCCTGTAAAATATAATGATATTTGGTATCGCTATGACTTGAGTATGATTCTGTTAGAAAAGACAAATGAATTAGAAGGGCTTATTTCGACGGATGGCTCGCAGATTCTCCCTTGCATATATGACAAAATCCAATTACCGGGAGAACAACAATTTATGCTTTACAAGAAAAATCAATGGGAAAAATACGATCTTCAGAGCCGACAATCATCACCTCTTCCTTACACATGGATTTTTCATTTCAACGGAGGTTTTGCCTGTGCGGAGTTGGGTGGAAAATTTGGTGTCATTGATAAGGACGGGAACGTTGTTGAAGAATTTATTTATAGTCAGCAATTAGAAAATCTTGGTAACGGACTTTTCATTTTTACAGCTTATCCCAACAGAAAATCCCAAATGGGAGTTCTCAATGTAGTCGACAAATCAACGCCTGTTCCGCCGGTTTATAACAGTTTAAAAATCTATTATCCCGATTATAATTCATTATTGGCAATAGATGCTAACAATGAACACAGCGTAATAGATCTCGAAAATAATCAATTGACGTCTAAATATAAAAACATAAACGACTTGCTCGAAGCACTCAACAAATAAGTTTCGACTAAATATACTTGATATAGCAATGAGAAAAAAATATGGTAATTGATTTTGAATATGCACAATGTAATGCCGATAGTATTATTTATAAGTTGGTGCTAAAGGACAATTGGAAAGACGAGTTAAATATAAACAATAAAAATGAAACTAATAATACCTCTTTTTGTACTTTGCCTGATGGCAACGATGAACGCCAAAGCTCAAAGTTCTCTTGATATGAATAAAGAAGTTGAGAACCAAGACTTGGAATCCAATAAATTGGACAATCCTGTTGCTTTGTTTCAAAAAACAAAACAGGATAAAACGCTGTACTTTTATGTATACGAAGAATCAGACAAAAAGGACTATGTTGCTTTTGAAACGGTAGTTGAAACTGCTGACCGCACATATGTTTTATCTCGTTTATACATAGATAGTTATGACGATAAACGGTATTTTTACAATATAATTGATTTTGCTGTTTATGAGTCATATATTTACATACTATATAGTGGTCATGGATATATTTTTATGGATCAATATCAACAAGGTGAAGACGGCTTTGTTGTTGTTGAAAGATTTCCAATAGGAAGTTTTGTCACAATAAGTACCGACAATGGAGGAATCTTAATGTCGATGGGTGAATCAAAATGGATTGACAATAATTTGTATTTTTATATAAATGCAATGCAAAGTGCAGGTCCTGATAATTTTGATAGCCTGTTTAAGTTCGACAAGCGACGTGTTTTTGAAATAAGTTTCTCAATGAAGCAGGCACAGATAATAAAGGTTTTACAGATAGATAGATTTGGAAAAGTCTGGTTAGAAAGTAATTTAAAAACAGGAGGATCAGAGATTCTGGCCACTGCGAAAAATAAGGAAAGATATGAAATCCTGTCGAAGTTTTACAATAAGCCCTATGGATATTGGTTATTAACAGGGCAGGATATTTTAGATTCTCAGGAAGAGGATTTTTTAAGATCTGCAGGATTAAAAAAACATTCACTTATTACAATTAACGAAGAGGGAATCCTTTCAGACGATCAATTACAAATAGCTACCGAAAGCCTTAATCATGTATTAGTTACATATTGTAACCGTAAGCCTTCTTCTACATTCCGGATAGTTGAATATATATATAACCAATATAATAAACTATACTTTTTTTATAATAATGGTTCTGCTGAAATACAGATCGCTATATATAATCTGAGTCATGATGAATGGATTATTGATGAATATGAGGAGAAAAATGAACTTGCAACAGGGGACTATTTACGTTTTTTAAAATAATCTATTGTAAGATTCTATTAATTATTCCCCTGTATTTAGGTTGTAAAAAAGATGGATAATAAAATAAGATACCGTAATTATGAATATGTCTAAAAATTATTGGATTTATATCTTTTTGTTGTTCACCATATCGGCTTCTGTATATGGAAATAATAGTGGTGAAATTGGCGACACAACAAACCGGCAGGATACTTTGATATTTAGAACCGGAGCAACTGTTGCAATAACAGGCAAAAATATCACAATCGGATTTCTAAAACACGACTTAAAATTTCAGTACGACCAATTGGAGGCTTTCGACTCGACAGGCAGGAATCCAAATTGGATAGAGGATATAACGAGCCATAATTTATGGGCAAGCCCCACAATGATTATTACAGGCGAAAATATTACACACCTTGTAGCTACAAGATCGGGAGCGGTTACTTCAGGGATAGGAAATACGGATTTCACCAAATGTGAATCGCTTAAATATTTGCATGTCAAAACTTCTAATGCAACATTAAATCTTTCAAAAAACATTGCATTGGAACATTTAGAATTAATTTTTTGTTGGGGGCTTGAATCTTTGGACTTATCCTATAATATAAACCTAAAATATCTGCATATAGATCCTTGTTTTTTAAATAAACTAGACGTTTCCCATAATACAAAATTGGAAAGATTGTATTGTAACTTCATTGGGCTTACGGAATTAGACCTGTCACAAAATGTAGCGCTTGAATATGTTGATTGTCGTGATAATAATTTCACACCTGTGGCTATTCGGGATGTCTTATATAGTTTACCGGATGGCAATTCCGGTAAAGAAAAAACAATCCGGATTAGAAGTCAGAACATAAGTTATTTTGTAGATAACCGGATCGGGGAGCAAAAGAACATTAAAAATTCAGAAATTAATTTTGACCGCGAGTCGGTTGAAAAAAAAGGATGGATAATAGAATAAGATACAGATGGTATTCCTTTTGAGGAATTTCTAAGTATGAATCCGGCGGATTTATGAGGGTGACTTGATTGATATTTGCATCAACAATGTAAGTTAAAACAAAATGAGAATAGTAATGCTTTGTTTCCTGTTGACTTTCCTGTATTTGCCTGCTGTGCGCAGTCAGGAGGTATTGGAAATTGAGAAATTTCCGTTGCAGGAGTTGCCTTTAGGAGATAGTATTCTTTTATTCTTACATCCTGCACATTGGGATTCTCCAAGTTTGCCAAAAGGAGATTATCAGCCTTCATCTTACGAATCATGGTTTGAATTACTGAATTCTAAATTGAGTGATGAATATTTTTTCGAAAAGGGATTGAGGAGCATATATCCTAAAGAACTTATAATAGAACTTTTCAGAACAAAATCGGACGGTTTTATTGATTTTTCAAAGATAACAGGCACTCGTGGGTATGGCGACAGTATTGTAATTTATTCAAATAAAATACACTGTAACAAAGCTGACATCTATTCTATCATGTTTTATGTAGATACAGATTGCAATAATTGCGAATATGGGATGACCTTGCTGGCAAGAGCAGTCATCAGCATAAAAAATCAGGAAATAGCGGATATAAAATTAGTTGACTTTGTATATGGAAATTATCTTTCAAGAAGCATAAGATTCTGTTATTTTCCAGACGAAATCATTTATATAAAGAACTTTGGAGATGACGAAACAGGTACCGTTTTTTTGGGGTTGGAGCAATATCAGGTAAATGAACATGGTAAATTTATCCGTTATTATGAACAGGATGGATACTTTGAAAATGAGTGGGAGAAAGGTGTTGTGCGGAATCACACAAGAGATGGTCAATGGGAAGATATGAACACTATGTATGTCATAGAGTCCGAATATGCCGAAGGTTTACCTGTAGGCAGATGGAAGTACTATAAGATAGAACAGGATTATGACGATGATGGCTATGTAATACTATCTTCGCGAAAAAAAGGAGAGTTGCTCACTACAGAAACTTATGAAGTGACTATAAAATAAAATGGCTATGAAAATAAACCCAATCTTTATAATACTTTGTGTTATGTTTGGCATAACAAGTTGTTCAAAGAGCTTATTTTTAAGTTCGAAGGATAAAATTTACATTAAAGACATAATGGATAAGAAAAGTTTTCAGAAAATCGGAGAGTTTTATGCGAAAGACAAAAACCATGTCTATTGCAACATCTGTCTTGACGAAACAACCGCTTCACATTCCGATATGTCTGCCGGACAAAAACGTAAATTTGCCATTCATATGATGCAATACAAACTAATTAAGGGCGCAGACCCTCAAGCATTTGAAGTAATGGAAGTCGCAATGTTTTCGCATGACGAAAATTATGTTTATTATGCAGGCATTTTAATTGAAGGCGCAGATGTGAAAAGCTTCAAACCTATAAAACCAACAAATCCGCTATACTCGTCAAACATGTTATACTCAAAAGATGATAAACATGCGTTTTTCAGATATTACAAGATAGATGGCATCGATTTATCCTCTTTTACTGTTGCAAGCAATGGCAATTACGCTTATGATAATAAGTACTTATATTCTCATTTATACAAAGAAGAAATCGACATAGCAACCTTTATTCCGGGTGAATATTCTTGTAGAGATAAAAATTATATCTATAACTTTGGAGGGTATGATGGCTTTATTTCTAAAAAATGAATGAAAAGGATATGAAAAAATTAATCTCACGTAAAATTGTACTACTGCTTCTATTTGCAGTATATTCTACTTGTGCTTATACGCAAAACAAAAAGATATATTATGATGAGCAAATTCATCTCGGTTATTTAATCGACAGTTCGGATATAAAGTATAAGCCTGCCATAATGCAGAAGTAAATGGTATGAAAAATAAAATATTTTTAATAATTCTCATAACTATTACTGTTTGTTCTTGTAAAAAAGAAAATCAGGCGATTGATATTGCTTCAACATTACATGAGATAAGCTGGGAGAATAGCAACCTTGATTATATCTTTTTCGACACTATTTCGCTGGTAATGCCTGTTATGGATGGCTTGTATTCTGAATTTAGCTACTATTTTAATGAAGATTCTCTGATAATAACCAATAAATCATCGAATAGATATAATCCGGTGGAATTTGATAATCCGGTATCATGGCTAAGGGTTGCACATTATTCTAAAGACAGCATACAACTAATCCCTTTGAATGAAGGAGCAAAAGAGCTTTTCAGTTATTTTGATAATCTGACGTTTTATAATCCTGATGAAGTAGATCGTTATTCGTACTATATTGAAAAAGACAGCATGTGTCTGAGTGAAATAAATCGGGCTAAACGGATGATTGCCAATGATTCAATGGTTCTGCATCTTTACAAAGAGGGGAAATTCAGACAAGAAGATGAGTTTGTTGATTTGTTAAAAGAGCATGGCTTGTTATATGAAAATATGGGACTTGCACCTGACCACAGCTTCTCGAGAAACTGTTTTCGGGAAACGATGGATTACTATATACACAAAAAATACGGATCATATTTCATTGACAGTTTGATGAAAGTTGCCGATACGTTAATGCTTAAAAACAATCTTTCAAATTTTATAAGTTCGCAATTATGTGATGTATATCCATCTTGTTCTATTTAACATAACAATGGTATAAGCATCGAAGTTGATATTCCTGTAAAAAGTAATATTTTAGAATATACTTATACCGACGATATTAGAATGGAAAGGCCGAATATGCGTATCTTTTTTAATGTAGATTCCACAGGTGCTGTTTCTGATTTTCAAAAGGGATTTTTTGATCACGTGGTTGATTGGAACAAACAATTTGAAATGGAACTGTATCTGGCAGCCATAGAATTTATAAAGAATGATTCTACCTGGCGACCGGGATTGATTTTAAATACGAAAGTAAATACCCGCGATGATATTTCTGTTGATTTTAAATCTTCAAAATATATTATTTCGAAACATTTTGCTCCATGGACGGGTATGGGTACGCCGGAAAATCCTTATCAAATAAATAATGCGACAAAATTACGACTTCTTGCCGATAATGTAAATGCAGGTATTGAGTATGAAGACATATATTTTGTCATAACTGCGGATTTGGATTTAAGCGATTATAAAAACCGCGATGGCGGAGCAGGCTGGAGTCCGATAGGGAATGTCTATTTTCCTTTTTCAGGACATATGGATGGTGGTGGTAAAAAAATAAAAAACCTTTATATAAACCGCCCCAAAAGAAGACACATTGGTTTGTTTGGATATACAGACTCCGGCAGTTCAATCAAAAACATTTGTTTGGAAAACGTATCCGTATCGGGTGACGTCAATGTAGGTGGTCTTGCAGGGTATAGCAAAAGTGAAATCACGTTTTGTTATTCGACAGGTTTTGTGACCGGAAGTAATTCTGTAGGTGGTCTTGTAGGGTATGGTGAAAGTGAAATTACATCTTGCTATACGACAGGTTCTGTGACCGGAAACAATTATGTAGGCGGTCTTGTAGGGTATAGTAATGAGGCTAAGATTTCTTCCTGCTATTCCGAGTCGCATGTGATAGGACATGGTTCTGTTGGTACCCTTGTTGGTTATGACAATAAAAGTAAAATAACTGATAGTCATTCTTCTGGTCATGCACCTTTAATTATGCGCCCCTGACATTGAACGAATCCTTAATAAACAGGCCAATTTCGCAAAATAGTACAGTTGTTAGTATAGCGAAGAATACAGGAAAAAACTGTCTCAGATAGAAGGTCTAGATCATTGTTTTGAGGGTAATAGAACAATATTCGTATCAAATTGTATCAAACCAAATATTTCCACAAAAAATTGTGAGTAAATAATGTAATTCAAATAATTTTCCATATTTTTGTGTCAATGATAAGAGTTATTTGAATGTATGTTTCAAAAGTAAAAAAGGTACAGCATTACCGAAATCAGCGCGCAACTGAAGAAATGGCGAAAAGGATGGCTGTGCCGTTGTTCTCGGAAATAAATGAACGCATCAGAAACGCTTGCCGATAACTTGTTATTGGCAAGTGGTGAGCGGTGCAGTAAAGTAGAAAATGAACATTAAATGAAATATAAACCACCTGACAAGGGTACAAAAAAAAAGAAAATGAAGAATTCAAAGAAATTTATTTGTTTGCCTTTACTTGTAATATTTGCAAGTTGTAACGCTCAAAATAAAGAAAACAAAAATGAAATGAAACAGGAAAACATTGTAAATGAACAAGTGTCCGAAAAACAGTTGAAAAATTTTGAATTAAATGATTTTAAAAGGACAGATACTGACGGAGACTTTAGAATGTATGAATTGAATGAAAAATGTATAGTATTTAATAAAGTTCTCAATGAAGAACCATTGAAAATATCAATACATAAGAATTACAATTTTTCTGAATACTTGCCAAAAATTAATGAGTATATAAAATGGATTAATAGTAATGATTTGAGAAGAAAATTGGAAAATTCATTTGCAGAGACTATGGAAGTGGAAATAATTGAAACTTGGTATGATAACATTGAGGCGTATAAAGCAAGCATAACGGTAGAAGATGATGGTGTAATGTACGCCCTAATATCTTGTCGTGATAGTAATTGGGAACAGGGTATTTTGACTTTCGATTTATGGTTAAAAGAAAAGGAAATAAATTCAATTATGAATCCTGTTTTGCATAGGGAATAAACTAATGAAATGTAAAAAAACGCCGGCCGATAACAACAAAGGCTTAAACGCCACGCAGCGCAGCGAAAGGTTTGTTTGGATATTATCATCATATTATGCACCGATTGCAAATCGGTGCGAGCAAAAGAAACAATAAGAAGATTATGATGAAGCACATTCTGACGATGTTATCTTTATTACGGGTGAATATTCTTGTAGAGATAAAAAATATATCTATCACTTTGGAGGGTATGAAGGAGCTATTTTAAAAAGTGAAATTGAGTAAAAAAGAATGTGCTGCAGTGGAATTGCGGATGAGTAATACTTATAATATGAGATTCAAATTATTATTATTTTCTGTGTACACAATGATGGACTATGTTGTAATACTGATTGTTATTCTTATATTGCGGACAGTTAAACGAAAAAAATCACATAAATATGAAAACTATAATCCTTTGTTTCCTGTTTACTTTACTGTTTTTGCCTGCTGTGCGTGGTCAGGAGATATTTTTTGATGCAAAGTCGCGGGATACTTGTTTGTTTTTGGGAGGAATTGCCGAGGGGAATTATTTCAAAGTGATTGAGAACAGGGATATTGTATTCCGAAAAGCAGACGATTTGACACAGATAGGGTTGCTGACAGGAAATGAATTTACTGACGAGCTTTTCAGGCAAAACCTGTGTTTTGAATCGGAAGGGTATGAGCCATTCTGGAATGTGAGAATTTTTTTGGACACTCTCATTCTTCGGCTCCCCGACGATGATGGCGAAAAACTGTATAAAGTTCGTTTGTATACAAATGAAGAAAGCCTTAGTTCAGAATTTTTCGCAATGTTTTCGACCGAGTGCGGGAGTATTTTTGGCACAATCAATTATATTGGAGTATCAGGTGGGGGGCAAAGAGTTTGTGAGTATAATCTTGCAGATGAAGCCTCACTGTATGAGGTATATATAAATATTCGGGGCAAAGTCTGCAAAGGTTGTGCGACGATTAAAAAATATGCTGAAGAATATCAGGACACAAAACAATTTCTGAACCAACTGCAAGAACTGCAATTGCCTTATTCGGATAATATGTTGGAAAATATACTATTGGAAAATGATGGAAGGGATATTTTTGATGAAGGGCTCTTTGATTCGTTGGGTATAAAGCCGCTCAACAATTACCGGATTTTCCCTGAAAACAAGGTACATTATCCGGTTGGGAAAATATCATCTGAAAAATTCACCTTATTTTTAACTATGCATAAGAAACTTGAAGCCGGACTTCTTGACCCTGTATTCCATGCATATATATTGGATAATAAACAGGCAATTATAAAAGACTCGATGACAGTTTACTATAACTTAATTTGGGAATGCGTGTTAAAAACAAGTTTCACGTTGAATAAAGACCTGATATTTACAATTAAAAAATACGAAACATATTTTCCTTTTTATGGAGAGACCGAGCATGAGGATTTAATGTATCTTGATGTTACAAATGAAAGAGAACTTATGTATCAGATTGAACCTGTCGGAATGAAATTTATTCGTTATTACGACCGGGATGGCGCTTTTGCGGATGAATGGGAGAAAGGATTTGTCCGCAACCATGTCCGGGAAGGTCGCTGGGAAAATATTGCCCCTCCGTATGTTATTGATTCCGAATACAGCAAAGGATATCCTGACGGAGAATGGACGTATTACTATTATTCTAACGAAATTAAAATAGTAAACGGTCAGGTGGAAGTTATACATAAAAAAACGAACAATATCTATATGACAGAAAAGTACCGGGATGGAGAATTGGTTGATAAGCAGGATTATGAATGTTACTGACCGAGCCGGAGAGTCATGCGTATACCGGCTGAAATCTGATACATCTTGTAAAATCAATGGAATTATCATAAGAACAGAATGAAAAAAAGAACATATATATTGTTATCCCTTACGGTAGGGGCGTGTATTTTACTGTATTATTTATTAAATGCTGTCAGAGGAGAGTATTTTCGCACATATAGCCCCGACCTGCAATATAGCGTATATGCGTCGGCATATATTTGTAATAGTTTCTCAATGGCTATGCCCGGTCATGGTAGCGATGGTCGTGGAAAAATATTTTTGTACGATGAAGTAGAGAAAAAAATAATACACAGCGCCGAGATATCCATATTATGGACGACCAGTGAAATACGATGGGAAGAAAATGCCGCTTATTATATAGGAGAAGACTATCCCCATATACTTGACCCGTGGAGATTACCCCGAAAAATAAAAATGCCTTATTACAGAGATTTTTCGGATGGGATTCGTAGAAAATATTCATCATTCGACAAATTGATTGAAGAACGGCAAAGCAGGGAAATAAGCGGAGTTTCCCGTTTGGAATCCGAACGTTACTTCGATGCTGACGGAAATGTTACGATTGAAACTGAATACACATATTATCCTGAGAAAGTGAAAGATAGGGATATATGGTCTGTTACTACCCAAAAATTCTATGAAAATGGACAATTAACATCCATAAGACACAGGGAGGGGTATGAAAGAAGCAGTGGAGAGAAATGTGGAACATGGATGAAATACGATAGAGATGGGAATGTCATTGAAGAAGAGTTTTTTGGAGATTGTGCGAACCATATAAAAAATTAAAAGTTAATATGAAAGTAAAAAAGTATACATGCATATCTATTATAATACTTGCTATAGCTATTGCTTTCCTGATATTAGTGTTGACGGGTGATTTGAAAATTGCTCTCCTCAGCCTATATGCTTTGATATTTATAGTTCCTGTTGGTCTTATCGTTTCTATTGTTTCGCTTTTCAAGGAAAGAACAAAATTGTCGGTCATAATGTTCTTATCATTTATATTAATAATACCGGTTGGATTTTATGTTGTGCCCGCCATAGAAATGTATATTCATGATTATACAAGAAAGAAAAAATATGAAATGACAGATAATGAATTGTTTGACGCTTACGAAAAAATATCGGGAAAACGTGCTTTATGTGTGCTTGCCGGAGGTAGTGAACCGAAATTTTTACTTGACGTAATGCGGATAGATTGCGATTCCATTGGTGATGGCGACATCTTATTGCAATATGAATGTGCGGAAATTAAGGCGAGTTATGCTCAACTAAAGGGGTGGAGTAAAGAAACTGTCTATGATTCGAGAGATATAGTAGTGATTCATTATATACATTGCNNGGATGAGGAAGNTGATTATAAGGTNAGGTATTACTACAGATATAATTATCGCTACAATTGTAAAAGAGGAATCTCAAAATTTTTCTACAAAACGGATGATATCGATAATGACTGGGTGGATTATGGATATATAGGATCGCGTGTATCTTCATTTGGCAGACTATTAAGCTATTATGATGAGCATCAATCGAAAATTCCTGTTATTGCTACAGATGAAGTAACGAACAACAGGACTCATGTCAGATTCAGAGAATATGAAGATAGATATATGTTGATATTTAACAGGTTTGGCAACTATGATGATTTCACTGTTATATCAGCATATCTTCAGGAGCGCTACGGCGCCACGATTTTCGACATATCGACAGACAATTTTTGCTGGTGGTCGGCATCTATTAAGATAGGAGATTCCGTTATGAAACTACATTCTGAGCTCAACAACGAAAGCCGGCTTGTCGGTTCATTGAGTGATATACCGATTATGGAGGAAATTGCCACATATTTTGAAGTTTATCTGGCTGAAAAATAAAAAAATGGGCTAAAAAAATCCTAATCAAATAATATTTATGGAAAGATGACCGAAAAAACATCTATCATAAAAACAAACCGGGTTTTTGCAAAAAAAAGCCTGATTTGTATATATTTGCATATTATTTGTTGTTTCATAAATGGGAGCGACAGGGCTTTGCCATGAAAAAACAATTTACATGATGAGAACAATTTATCTGTTAATACTTATTCTTTTAAGTGCGGAAATGGGTTATTCTCAATCCGGGGATTCTATGTATAACTCTATTCAGGAAGAACATGGATGCTCTGACGGGATGGTTTACACAGATTCTGTATATAGTTTTTTAAGGGCGGCGCATTTTGAAGAAATTGAATCCGGGCATATATTTATGCTGAAATCAAAGCCGTTCCCTATCCATGAGTTGAGGGCTGTTGCAGGATTTCGTCCTTTAACAGATACAATGCCGGTGGTTTTGGATAGCGCTACCACCCATACTCAGCCCATTACCGTATGGGATATTTCCAGATTGCCTAAGAAAGGCTGGTTGCTTTATGATGATAAGAATCCGATATATGATTTGATTGTCGCTACGCCTTGGTCTGAAGAAAGGGGTTATTATAAATCGGGATTTATAATAAGGAAAAGAAAGTATGGTGGAGAGAACAAAAAACGACGGCAGGCGTTTAAAGAAGGTGTTGAATTTACTCAAAAGAGTAATTTAGAGAGAACGTTGGATATCAGTATGTCGGCTCCCGTATTTGATAAGAATTATGAATATGCATTGCTTTTTATGAAGAATAACAGTATTACTGATTTAGAAAAAGCATTTACGTTTTATTTATATAAACGTGACACAGAAAAAGGCTGGAGGGTGTATTCTTCCGGAAATATCCGCTAAATAAACTTGAAAAACTATTTGAACCTTATCAATAAATAATTTTAAGAAGAAAACCGGAATATGTGCCGAAAAAAAATACAAAATTATTTTATCAAGAATCTGAAACGATTCGCGTTGTTCCTATTTGTGATTACACAAGCAGGAAATGGTTATTCGCAATCGAAGGATGATCCAAGGTTTGAAATAATTCTTGAAACGTGCGACTGCCCTTCAAGAGTTATCAACACAGACTCCGTATACAGTTTTTTGAACGCGGCACATTTGGATGAGTTTGGTTTAGGGTATATATTTATGTTGAATTCAAAGCCGTTTCCTATCCATGAATTAAAGAAAATAGACGGCTTTCGATACTTATTTGATTTTATGCCACCGGATGCACCAATCAACAAACAGGCAAGAGAACGACTATTCAGCCTCTTTTCTGCCGTATTGGATAGCGCTACAACCTTTACCACATCCATTGATGCATGGGACATTACCGGTTTGCCTGAAGGATGGCTGCTTTATAATGATAAGAATCCAATATATAATTTGGTTAGCACTTTACCCCGGTATGAAAGTCATAATTCTTTGAAGCACAAAGGATTTAAAAACAAAAAACAACAGCAGGCGCTTTTGGATGGAATCAGATATGCTAAAGACTGTAGTTTTGATAAAATATTAGATATCAGTATGTCCGTACCTGTCTTTGATAAGGATTATGAATATGCCTTATTTTATATAAGAAATCTTGGTATAGCGTCCGGTAGTACTAGATATGCGGTTTTTATATATCGGAGGGATTCGGAGAGAGGCTGGAAAGTTCATGCTATAGGACACAGACGTATGTATCAATACCTTCCTGTGCTTGACGTGAAAACATTGTTGTTAATTGAACGATGGTGACGCAGTATAAAAAAAGTAAGAGAGTTAATAAAGTCAGTGGCTTCGTGTGCCGGATGCAGAAAATGGGATGTAAAAAATAATGTGTGAAGATTATGAGAACTAATCAAAATAAATTAATCCTTGCGACTATTGTATTTATAGCTACGATATTCTTGTCAGGTTGCAAAGCAAAATCTATAAAAGTTCCTATATTGGACTCTTTATTAGAATCTAAAGCTATAAATAGTATTAAATGGGATGGTAAAGCAAGAGTTTATTTGAATGGTCCTTATTTGAATTACAAATTACCGAAAAGCGGTTATGTTATTCAAACTATTCACGGAAGCTATGTGCCGGATGTTGAGCATACATCAGATGATTTGACTATTACGGGACATAGAATGGGTAAATACAAGAAAAATAAACAAGAAGGAAAATGGGTTACGGAAAGACTTTATAAAGGTTATAAACAACGGGAAGAACACTTTAAAAACGGCCTTCAACATGGCGATTATCTAATTTACAATGCAAAAGGGGATGTTGTTTACTATACTGAATTTATAAACGGCACGGGAATTGAGAAAGATTATCATCCTAACGGACAATTATATTACGAGATACATAAAAAGGACGGATATTTTACCGACACATTGAAAATTTACGATGATTTAGGGCGACTTACTGAAATGCACTATTTTGAAAANGATTCATTGGTTTTTTCANAAGAANAACNTTATTCCCNAAGGCGAGTTNTTGAAAATNANAAGNTATTATCGAAGTATAGATCATTTATTGTTTCCACGAATTGATAGTAAAAAGTAAAGTAGAATGAAAAAATCAAAATCTATNTGAATATGACAAATATGACAACAAAAAACAAGATTTCAATCATCTTAATTTTTTTAACTATGAGCAGTCTTCTGTCCACCTACGGACAAAACAATAACTATCCGCTGCTTGTCAGGCAAGATTTCGACGTCGACAAGATATATAGCCAACACAAGGATGGCAAATACATTGTCCCATACATACAGTACAGCAGGATACCGACCTACGAAACAGCAACGGAAAACAGGCAGCGAACCGAACCATTGCCATGGGAAATGAAGAAACAACCAACAGGCAAGGTGTTGGAGCTGCTGACTGACCGTCTCGCAATCAGCGAACCCGAACATGCTGTAGAGCAAAATTACATCGCTTGTCTCACCTCCGTACCCGAAACAATGGGCGATATGGTGAGAGAATTGCTGGCAGTAAGACTGCTCAACTACAAATTGGTTGACACGGATGGTAACGACATTTCAATAGATATCAACAACGGGGTGAGCCTTATCTATTCTTCGCTATTCGATGAAGACGGAGCCAGCTATCAAAACATCGCCGTAAAAATGCGCCTTACAGACGAAAGCAATTTTAGCGATATTGCCGACGGTTACATCAACCTGTCGTTCGATCTGGCTACAGATTTTGATAAGTTAACTCTTGACAAATCGCAGCGTGGAAAAACATTCATGTTCGATGGCAAACAGGCAGAGTTGCTCGAAATGGAAGGAAACACTGTACACCTGAAACAAGCCGTAGCCGAAGCTGACTGCTCTGACGATTGGGAATTTATCCCCTGTTATAATGGTCAGCCGATGGGCGG
>JGI994J12354_10003313_pt1 | contig 15123 bp, 10 predicted proteins | sample IntmicLarv3ML3BL_FD_12354 | JGI IMG/M metagenome (IMG submission 12354)
ACTTGGACAGGCTCTTGCTCATTTCTTTTCATGAAAATTTAAGATAATTAAAAGTGCGTTGCTAAATTTTTTGCGTTATAATAATACTCGGAGTATATTTAAAAGAGAGGATACGCAAAATGAAGAAAAACAAAATCATGAATATTATCTTTTGGGGAGTGTTCATTTTTTATCTGATTTTAATGTTGCAATTATTTTTTTTTACGAGAACAAATGGAGTTAAATGCTATTAATTTAACACCATTTAGAAGTATTACAGCAGGTATTTATATGCAGGCAGGCTTTCAATATATAGATGTACAAGTGTGGGGAAATGTTCTGGTTTTTGTTCCAGCAGGTATCTATGTCATGATATTAAGTAAGAAAAATTCGATGCTGAAAGCATTTTTAATATTGTTTTTGACGAGCTTGAGTGTGGAAACTATTCAATATACTTTTCGAATAGGCGCAGGAGATATTGATGATGTTATTCTAAATTCTCTTGGTGGAATTATAGGGATACTTCTATACTGTTTGTTGAAAAAAATATGTAAGACTAAAGAAAAGGTGAAAGAGATGCTCACTGCTATATCATTTTTTGTGGGAGTGATTATTTGGGGACTGACTTTGGTGCTTTTTAGAGTGAATTTTTTGTAAGCGTCAAAAGTTTTTATAGGTCATATCCATGCAAAATGCANAATTCTATTTGGTGATTCTGATGATAGTGTAGAATCTTACTTGACAACAGAAAAGAAACTTGTTATTATGAAATCGATTTCAAGAAATTAAGAGATATTGTGAGGAAAAGTGTTTGAATATATCGAAAATAGCGAAAGAAGCTGGAGTATCACCAGCTACAGTATCGCGAGTTATGACGAAAAATGCAAATGTTAGTGAAGAAAAACGTTTACGAGTAGAAAAAGTCATACGAAAGTATGATTACCGACCGAATGCATTGGCACAAGGTTTGATTAAAACGAAAACTAATACAATAGGAGTACTTGTTGCAGATTTAGTAAATCCATATTACTCATCAATGCTAGAAAATTGCGAAAAAGAAATTATTCGTTGTGGATATGTACCCATCATTTGTGGAACCTTAAATGATTGTGAATTAGAAGTGAAGTTTTTACAGAAAATGTTTGATATGCGCATGGACGCAGTTATCATTATTGGCGGTAAATCAGATGAACTTGTAACGGATCCAGACTATGCAAATCTAATCAATCGTTTAGCAGAATCTATGCCGATTGTAATTACTGGAAAAGTAGAGGGCGGCGATTGCTATCAGGTAACACTTGATGAAGCAGAGGGCATTAATCAGAGCATGGAACATTTAATTGCTTTAGGGCATCGTAGAATTTCTTTGGTTGGTGGAATGGAATACATTAAATCTACCTATGATAAACGAATACGGTATCGTGGAATTTTAAGAAAACATGGAATAACCTATCGTGAACGATATGTTATAAATTCTGATTATGGTATCGAGGGTGGATACGAGGGAATGGAAGACTTGTTCAAAAAAAATAAAACATTGCCGACAGCAGTAGTTGCAATTAATGATTATAGTGCATTAGGAGCAATGAGATCTATTCAAGAGCGTGGATTGCGCATACCAGAAGACATTTCGCTAGTAAGTTTTGATAGTACTTATATCGTAGAAGCTGTGCTACCAAGATTGACTAGTATATCTTATGATTATGAATGTTTTGGAAAGAAATTGGTAGATACAGCATTGAAATTGGTTAATAAGGAGACGTTACCTGATGTGCAAAAGGTAACACCAAAACTAATTGTTAGGGAATCGGTTCGTAGTTTGCTTTGATTAGTGCGAAAGTTAAAACAGGAAAGTGGAGAGTAGTAGGAGGAAATAAGAAGCTTCACGCAAACTTGAAATCGATTTCAAAATAGAAAAATATAAATAGAAAATAAATAATAAAAATAATTGAGGAAACAATATTTTGAATAGAATGAAAATGGCTATAACAAGTATAAATAAGGTATTTATAGTACTGAAAGACAAAGTAGGAATTAAATATGGTTTTAAAATGACGAGAAGTGAAAAATAGTTTTATAGGCTTTTTATATAAGAAATCATGAAAACGATTTCATAAAAAAGAGGTAATTAAAAAAATACAGAAGTCGAAAATTAAGATGCGAGGAATGCTTATGAATGTGATAACAATTAATACAGAGAATTTTCAACAAGTGATTGATGGTTGGGGTACCTCTCTTTGCTGGTGGGCCAATGCAGTTGGTGGATTTACAATGAAAACTGAATGTGGAGACGAAAAGCGTGAAGAGCTAATGCAGATGTTCTTCTCGGAAGAGGGGTTAAATCTGAATATAGTTCGATATAATATCGGTGCTGGTGATAACCCTGATGAAAAGCAGCACATGTTTCATTTTAGAGGACTTCCATGTTTTAAATCATCGAAGCAGGCAACATTTGATAAAGAGGCTGATAAACGTCAGATTTGGGTATTGGAGAGAGCATTAGAAATTCGAGAGGGTGATATGCTGATAGAAGCATTTGTTAATTCACCACCTTGGTGGCTGACAAAATCACTTTGTAGTGCTGGGAATGTAAAGGCAGAGGAGGAAAATCTTTCACCTGATAAGTACACGGAATTTATCGAGTACTGTGCAGAAGTGTTGTCATATTTACAAGATAATTTGAATATTAAGGTGGATTACTTTGTTCCGATGAACGAACCAGCGTCTGCTTACTGGGCAAAAGGACAGCGACAAGAGGGGAATAAGGTGAATGCAGGAGACTCTCAAAGCATACTGCTTAGTATGGCAGATGAAAAATTAAAAACGATTCAAGCAAACATTGAAATTACAGGTACTGATGAAACGAATCCAATGTTGGCTGTAGAGAGTTATCATAAGTTAAGTGAAGATGTGAAAGAAAGAATACTAAAAAAAATCAATTATCACCATTATACGACAGATACAAACGCTTTAAAGGAGTTGAAAGAAATAACATATCCAGATGGTTTTGAGAAACCTAGGTATAAACTTTGGATGGACGAGGTTTGTTATGGAGATGGAGAAGATAATTTTGACTTGGCTAAAAATATTATTTATGCAATTAATAGAGATATAAATATAGCACATGTGAACGCATGGGTGATTTGGCAGGCAATGGACACGCTTTCAGAAAATATCGCAACGAATTGTCACTGGGGATTGCTTGAGGGAATGTATCAAGATAAGGACAATAATGAACTTGAGGGAATTTTAGATGTTAGCGATATGGGCTTTGCGTTTGGCGATTTTATTACCACAAATCAATATTATGTGATGGGACATTATTCAAAGTATATTCAAAAGGGATACATTGTACTTGCGAATGATGATGTTGAATTCTCCTGTGTTAGTGCGATTAGTCCAGACAAGAACACACTGGTTGTAGTATTGTACAACGATGAGTTAAATATGCAAAATATTACATTGAATCTTGCTGGATTCGTACCGAAAAAAGCAGTCAAAGTGCTCTCCAATATGCAAAAGAAATGGGAAGTTTCAGAGCTATCAAGCAATCAAACAAATATTGAATTAGAAGCGAAAACGATTGTAACCTTGAAGTATACCAGATGATGTTAGTCCCACTAATATGAGGGATTGCATAAATTAGGAGTGTTGAATGACACTACCAAAAAAGAGGAGGAAATATCATGAACAAGAAAAGAATTACCAGTACGATTTGTCTTACGCTAATGTTAATTGTCAGCCTAGTTTTAGGTGGCTGCCAAAGTGGTGGTACAGGCAATAATGACAGCGAAAAGGAAACGGCACAAGAAGAAAGAGTTAAAATTATCATGGATAACAATTCAACGGAGCAGTACCAACAGCTATTTAATGAAATAGCAGAGGAGCTTGGGATTGTAATTGATTTGGTGGTTGCACCAGATAATTACGAGTTGTTTCTTCAGACACAATTACAATCAAGTGATCCACCAGATTTGTTTAAGTTACCAGGCTGGCAGGTGACAGCATTTGTGAATGATGAATTGACAGTAGACCTAAATACATATTTCAATGGTTCATGGAAAGAAGAATTAGGTGCAGATTGGGACGCATTAGCAAAGGGAGTATTCAATCAACATCGCCGTGAAGCAAATGACGCAACAAAACAAACAGATGATCAAGATGCGCCACTTTGGGCAATACCGTTTGATGCAGGCTGCCAATCTTTTGGTGTGAATCGTGGAATCATTGAAAGTTCAGCAGAATTGAGTGGAAAATTAGATGAAATGGTTAGCGTAGGACTTGTTCCATGTAAACCGTGGGAACTTGGTAGTGATGGACAAGTTGAAGCGTACACTCATACGGAGTTCAAAGAATTGCTTAAAGGCTTTCAAGAGATTATTAGTGCAGGCAATTTAGCAGGTGATGCAGAGAACCTGCAGTACGCATTCCAAGGAAATGATGCTCTAAAACTTATGGTTTATTCTGCCAATGCGTCATTCTTAAATGAAACGAGTGATACAGTTACACTACTTGATGATGCAATAGTAGATGTTTTTCACTTTATTAAAGAGGGAATCAATGAAGGATATATTAACTCAATGCAAGATGGTGGAGAAGGTTGGAATAACTGGACAGCAGGAATGCACTTGATTAGTGGAAATACAGGAACTTGGGAGTATGCAACATATCTTGAGTTAGAGAAAGACATTGCAATGATACCAGTTCCAGTCCCAGATAATGCGCCAAGAACACAATGGACGGGTGGTCAAACAGGCTCGGCTATGGGTATTCGTAAAGGTTCTCAAAATGAAGAACTAGCGGCAGCAGTAATGTGTTCGTTTATNTCTAGAGATTCAGAAAATTTTCAGTTAGAAAATGCGATGAATATGCCAATATATGAAGATAGTTGGCAAAAATTTATCGATGGTAATGATCCAGTTAATGGATTTTTCCCATATGACGCAGGTACCAAAGAGGTATTTAATAACGTTATTAGTGGAGGACATGGCAGACCTCAAGAAACTTATTTCACAGTAGGAAGAACTTGGTGGTCAACACTGGGTGATGATTTTGTAAATGTATTCTGCCTTGATCCAAGCATTGAAACAAGAGAAGATGTTCAAAATTGGCTTGAAGCACAAGAATCAGCAATTCAGACATTGTTAGAATCAGGACAATAGGTATCACAAAAGGTGGGGAGAAAGACTAAAGCTTCTGCCCGATGGAGGATTTTATGAAAGCAAAAAAGGAAAATATAAAATTCAAAAAAAGTGATACGATATGGGGCTATTTATTTATCTTAGCCCCTGTTTTATCGGTCCTTTTATTTGTGTTTTTACCTGCTATTTTATCGGTACATGTTTCAACGATTGAGTGGAATGGATTTGTTTCCATTGGACAGGCGACACCTGTTGGTTTTGATAATTTTGCGAAATTTTTAAGTAGTGGAGGGATATTCACATCAAGATTTTGGAATGCACTTCTTGTAACCATTAGTTTATTACTTTTCGTTCCATTCAATATTATCATTGCATTTCTTTTAGCCTACGCGTTAAATGCGAAAACAACAAAGTTGAAGAGAACTCTTAGGTTGGCATATTTTTTACCATTTGTGTCAAGTTCTGTTGCTATTACACTTGTGTTCAAAAATTTATTTGAAGTGAACGGAGTAGTGAATTCGTTTTTGAGTATTTTTGGTGTTACGGATATCAACTGGTTACGTTCGCCAGCGTTAGCGCGTGTAGTCATTATTGTTATGCTAGTCTGGCGAAATATTGGTTATACTATGTTAATGTATCTGGCTGGTTTACAGGGAATTTCAGAGGAACAATATGAGGCGGCAAGACTAGATGGGGCAGGAGTTTTACAAACGATAACAAAAATTACATTGCCATCTTTGACCAATATTACTTTTTTCTTAGTTGTAACGAATGTTATCAGTGGTTTGCAGATATTTACAGAACCTGCAATTTTATTTCAGAGCACTTCGGGAAGAGGACCAATGAACGGTACAGAGTCTTTGATGGTTTTTTTGATGCAGGCGTTTCAAAATAATGATTTAGGTATGGCGAGTGCAATTTCATGGGTAATTACCATATTGGTTTTGCTAGCAACATTCATTCAGTTTGTAGTTAAGAAGGAGGAATAGGCATGAAGAATCTAAATTTAAAACACAATATTAAATTCACAAGATTTTTTTTACATGCCTTGTTAATCATTTTTGGAATTTTGATGTTATATCCTTTTCTTTGGATGATTTTCACCTCATTTAAGGCAACTCCAGAAGTTTTTATAACTGGATTTTTTGATCATTCTTGGAATCCACGAAATTATTTGGAAGTGTGGGATAAAGTAGATATTTCGAGTGGTATCAAGGCAAGTGTAATATTTTCTGTTGTTCTTACTATTACTCAAATTCTTACATCAGCAATGGCAGGATATGCATTTGCAAAAATAAAGTTTCCATTTAAAAATATATGTTTTTTTATCATTCTTGCATCTATGACAATTCCATATGTGACAATTATGATTCCACAGTTTATGATGCTTGAACAGTTTGGGTTGGTATCAAATGGACCTTGGGGATATATGATTCCACGGTTAGCAGGAGGTGCATCAACTATTTTCTTTATCAGACAGTATTGCTACAGCATACCAGATTCTTTAGTTGAGAGTGCACGGATTGACGGAGCAGGGCAAGGTAGAATTTTCTTCAAAATCATTTTGCCGATTCTGACGCCTCCAATTACAGTACAAGGGTTATTTATTTTTATATTTATTTGGAATGACTATTTGGCACCGTCCATTTTCTTGATTGACCCGAAGTGGTGGACTATTCAATTATTTGTAGCAAGGTTTAGTGCAGGACAAATTGGGACGCCAGGTGCAGCAAATATACCGATGCAAATGACGATTGCTGTAATAATAACACTACCATTGTTATTATTGTTTCTACGTGCACAAAAACACGTTGTGAATTCATTAATGTCAAGTGGAATTAAAGAATAAAAAAATATAAGAGAAACGAGTAGGAAAGAAAATATGGCATAGGTTCAACAGGAGGAAAGATAGATGGACACCAAGAAGATAATGAAAGATGCAAAAAGCGTATTATACAACAATATTTATGTTGAAGATGAACATTTGGCTACTACGAATAGAACATTATTTACGGCACACCGAGTGATTGTTCCATCTAACCCGTATTATTATGGATTTTGGAATTGGGATGGGGCATTCCATATGATTGGAGCGGCACTTCATGGAGATAAGGAGTTGGCGAAAGACCAAGCAAAAGCATTATTTTCATTGCAGTTTGGCGATGGAATGTTTATTGATTGTGCAAGAGTTGATGGAAGCCGTGTGACAGAATTTTCAAAACCGCCAGTTTGGCCATGGGCATTTCGAGTTGCAAATGAATTTCTAGAATTTGAAAATGAGTTTTTAGAAGAGTCCTTTTCACGACTAGAAGCAAATATAGAATGGTGGGAACGTGAACGATTTGATGGTACGCTTTTTTCATACAAAGTACACCCATATGAAAGTGGCATGGACGATTCACCTCGTTTTGATGAGCCGTTTGATATAGAAAATTTGTGGGCAGTTGATGCAAATGGATTCATGTATTCAGCTTATAAAAACATGGCTTATATTGCTAAAGAGATTAAGAACATAGTAGCAGCCCATGCGTATGAGGAAAAAGCAGAGCAATTAAAAATGAAAATTAATGAATTGTTGTTTTGTGAAAAACTCGGCTGTTACTGTGATTTTGATAAAAAAAGTCAAACATTTACAGGACATCTTTCGCCAATGTCATTTATTCCCTTGTTTGCAGGTTGTGCAGATGAAGAAAAGGCTTTGAAGATGAAAGAAATAGCACAGAATCCAGAAATGTTTTTTGATGGAATGCCAACTATTTCTTACGACAATCCATGTTTTGAGGCGGCGTTATTCTGGCGTGGACCTTGCTGGTTAAATACAGCATATTTTGCAATACGAGGACTTGCTAATTATGGTTTTTTGGAACTTTCATTAACCTATTGCAAGCGTATTCTATCATGGATAGAGGATTGTGGATTCTGGGAATATTATGATACGAAACGAAATTGTGGTATTGGACAAGAAAATTTTGGTTGGTCAAGTGTTTTTGGAGCGTTGTTTGTTCTTTTATATAGAGAACTAGGTGGTGAAGATACAATTTCTTAAAAATAGCGATATATGGAGACAAGCATAATGATAGAAAAATTAAACTATACGAGTGACTATACTTTTTCAGAGAGAATATTCAATCCGTTAGAACTTGCAAAAACGGAGACAATTATGTGTTTAGGAAATGGCTACTTAGGGCTGCGTAGTAGTGCTGAAGAACTATATGCTTTGCAAAGCAGAGGGTTATTTATTGCTGGAATTTTTAATAAAATCGATAAAAATGAAGTATCTGAATTGCCAAATTGCGCAGATTTTATCGGAACAGATATATTACTAGATGGACAACCATTTGATATGTTAAGAGGGAGCATTCTTGATTATGAAAAAGAGCTAAATATGAAAGATGGTCGACTTACACGAAAGATAAAATGGGAGCTAAATGGGAAAGAATATTTTTTCGATTTTGAGAGATTCGTTTCGAATGCAGACTTACATATTGTTGGACAAAAAATCAAAATATCTGCTGATAAAGATGTTTCGATAAACCTCACAACAGGTATAAATGGTAGAGTTACCAATAGTGGAGCACAGCATTTTAATGATGGTGAAAAGAGGTTTGTTGATAAAAAATACTTGCAAGTTGTGTCACAGACAACACAAAGCAAAATAGCAGTATGTTGTTCAATGGGGTTGCAAATATACATTGATGGAAAAAAGAGGGAAGTTCCTTTGAAAATAGGAATGGATCGTCGGAGAATAATGGTTTCAATGAACTTTGACTTGAAAGCTGGGCAATGTGTGGAGATTGAAAAAATTGTTGACATTAGGACGAACAGAGATTTAGATAGTGAAAATGTGGACTTGGAAATTATGAAAAATAAGTCTCTGGATAATATGAAAAAAGTATTAAACGAAGGGTATTTGACAGCATTTAATGAAAATGCAAGGGCACTTGATGCAAAGTTATGGTCAAAAGCTCCGATTAAAATTCATAGTAGTAATTTTTTTGATCAATTAGCAAATAATTTTGCGAAGTATCATTTGCATATTATGACACCAGCACATGATAGTAGAATGAATATTGGGGCAAAGGGTTTAAGTGGTGAGGGCTATAAGGGGCATACATTTTGGGATACAGAAATATTTGCACTTCCACAATTTATTTATAGTAATCCACAAATTGCTAAAAGCCTTGTGAAATATAGATATCTTTCACTTGTTGGAGCTAGAAAAAAAGCAAAGGAGAATGGGTATAAAGGTGCACAGTTTCCGTGGGAAAGTGCTTGGATTGATGATGGAGAAGTAACGCCAGCATGGTCAGCGGCAGATATAGTGACAGGTATTCCATTAAGGATTGAATCAGGATTCATAGAGCAACATATTACTAGTGATGTTGCCTTTGGGATATGGCAATACTATGTGGCGACAGATGATGAAGAATTTATGAAAGAGTGTGGATATGAAGTAATCTTTGAAACAGCCAAGTTTTGGACATCACGTTTAGAATTTTGCGAAGAGGATTCATTGTTTCACATTAATGATGTGATTGGACCAGATGAATATAAGGAACATATTAATGATAATGCATTTACGAATTACATGGCATGGTGGAATATCAGGTGTGCAATATCATATTATGAGCGATTGAAAGAAGATAATAATTTTCAAGAACTTTTAAGGGAACTTGAGTTAGAGGAAGCGTATAAAGATTTTATTAGTGTTGTCGATAAAATTTATTTGCCAGCACCAAATTGCGATAATGTCATAGCACAGGACAGTACCTATTTATCATTAAAGGAAATAGACTTAGAAAAATATAAGAATCAAAGCCAAAGTGGTGGCATATATGAAGATTATAATGCGGAGCAAATCAGTAAAATACAAGTTACAAAGCAAGCAGATGTTCTTTTGTTACTATTGTTATTTGAAAACTTATTTTCAGATGATGTGAAACAGGCCTGTTGGAATTTTTATGAACCACGTACATTGCATGACTCTTCGTTATCACTGTCTACACATACTATTTTGGCCTGTGATTTAAAAGATGTGGAGTTGGCGTATAAATTTTTTGAAAGAGCTTCAAGAATCGATTTGGGAGAGAACATGCACTCCTGTAATGATGGTGTACATGCAGCGGCATTAGCGGGGATTTGGCAAAGCACCATTTTGGGCTTTGGTGGGGTGAGAATGCTAAAGGGTGAATTGAGAATTAAACCAAAGTTACCAAAACAGTGGAGTCGGCTCGAATTTGTTTTATATTGGAAAGGTCAAAGATTGGAAGTTGACATTTTTGAAAATAAAATAAGTATAGTAAATTGTAGCAATGAAGTAGCAATGAAGATACAAGTTTTTGATGAAACAATATACTTTGATGGAAGTGGGAAAGTAGCAACTGCTGTATGCATTGAAGAGTAGGGGATAGTCTACTGCTATTGTAGTTGTGATAGGGAGAGAAGAGTTGAAAGAAAAAACAACAACATGCCTAGAGTGGCTTAAAGACGCAGAAGTTTATCAAGTAAATCGAGAGGAGGCTCATTCTTCTCATGATTTTTATGAGAATGAAAGGGAGGCTCTGGCGCATGGAGCGATGAAGTGGAAACAAAGTTTAAACGGCATATGGGATTTTTCATATGCACCAAATGCGAATTGCCGTATCAAAGAATTTCATGAGATGACATTTGATACTTCAGTGCTCGATAAAATACAAGTGCCAGGACATTTGCAAACGCAAGGATACGATAAGAATCAATATGTAAACACCATGTATCCTTGGGATGGGCAAGAATATTTACGACCACCAGAAATTTCAGAAAACAACAATCCAGTAGGTAGCTATGCTCAATATTTTATATTAGAAGAAGATTTGTGCAACAAAAGAGTGTTTGTATCATTTCAAGGCGTAGAAACAGCCTTTTATGTATGGCTTAATGGTGAATTTGTGGGTTATGGAGAAGATAGCTTTACACCATCTGAATTTGAATTAAGCAAGTACTTAGTTCAAGGACAGAATAAAATTTCTGTGGAAGTGTATAAAAGGAGTAGCGCATCTTGGCTAGAAGATCAAGATTTTTGGCGATTTTCAGGAATATTTAGAGATGTATATCTCTATGGAATTCCAGAAATGCACGTGGTAGATTTGTCTTTAAAGGGAGATACAGATTCGTCATATGAAGTGGGGAAATTTTCTGCAGATATAACGATTGTGGGGAACAAAGACGGTGTTGTGTGCTGCAAACTAATAGATATGAATAAACGGCTAGTTTGGAGCGAAGAAGTAGAGATAGAGAAAAGAAAAACGGTACATATAGAGGGGGATATTGTCCCTGTGCATTTGTGGAGTGCAGAGATACCATATTTATATACTTGTTATGTGATGTTGAAAGATGAACAAGGAAATGTCAAAGAGGTTGCTGTGCAGAAAATGGGATTTCGGAAGTTTGAATTACGAAATGATGTAATGTGCATCAATGGAAAGCGCATTGTATTTAAAGGAATCAATCGTCATGAATTTCATGCAACAAAAGGGCGTGCGATTACGAAAGAAGATATGCTATGGGATATTCGATTCATGAAACAGAATAATATCAATGCAGTTCGTACTTCGCATTACCCAAACCAAATTGCTTGGTATCGTTTATGTGATGAATATGGTATTTATTTAATGAATGAAGCGAATTTAGAATCTCATGGTTCATGGCAGAAAATGGGAGCATGTGAACCATCATGGAATGTACCAGGTGATTGTAAACAATGGCAAGAAGCAGTTCTTGATAGAGCAAAGTCTATGTTTGAACGAGACAAGAATCACCCATCGATACTGATATGGTCTTGTGGAAATGAATCCTACGCAGGAACAGTAATTGAAAAAATGGCAGAATATTTTCGAGAGAAAGATACTACACGTTTAGTGCATTATGAGGGCGTATATTGGAATCGAAAATTTGAACACATTAGTGATATGGAAAGTAGAATGTACGCAAAGCCAGATGAAATTAGGCAGTATTTAGACAATAATCCATCAAAGCCATACATTGACTGTGAGTATATGCATGGTATGGGTAACTCATGTGGTGGAATGCATTTGTATACAAAATTGATAGACGAATATCCACAGTATCAAGGTGGCTTTATTTGGGATTATATGGACCAAGCGTTGTGGAGAACAAACGCAAAGGGGCAAAATGTGCTTGCTTACGGAGGAGACTTTGAAGATCGTGCAACTGATTATGAATTTTGTGGAAATGGAATTATATATGCTGATCGGAGTTACTCGCCGAAAGTGCAGGAAGTAAAGCGACTATATGCTGACATAATACTGACACCAGATCAAAAAGGGGTTAATATTTTAAATAATAATCTATTTCTTAGTACAGAAAAATATAAATTTGTATGTCAACTTTTAAAAGATGGGGAACTATATTTTGAAACGAAATTTGAAAAAACTGTAGAGTCAGGTGAATGTGCTTATCAAGAAATAGAATATCCAGATTGTATAGAGTCAGGAGAGTATGTATATAGTGTTTCTATGCGACTAAAAGAGGATTGTATTTGGGCTAATAAGGAGCATGAGATTGCATTTGGACAGTACATTTTGCAAGTAGAATCAACATTATCCTCTAGCTGTAACGAAAAAGAAGAGTGTCTTACTGTGATAAAGGGCGATGTGAATATTGGTGTGAAAGGGAAAGGCTTTCATGCGATGTTTTCAAAAACGGAGGGAGGACTTTCGTCTTTGAACTATCAAGGCAAAGAGTATATCATAACAAAGCCGAAACCATCATTTTTTCGATCATGCACCGATAATGATCGTGGAAGAGGTCATGGGCTGGATACGGGAGTGTGGCTGAGTGCTAGTCTTTATCAAAAAGTGATTAGTATGGAGGTCAAAGAAAGAGAGACTCAAGTTGAAGTTATATTTGCTTATGAATTATCAGGTGTTAAGAGCGTGGAGGTTAAGACGTTCTATACAGTATTTGCAGATGGTCGTATTAAGGTGAAAGCAACTTATAAAGGCTGTGACAATCTTCCGATGTTGCCATTATTTGGAATGGAATTTAAATTTCCAAAAGAACTTTGCCGCTTTGAATATTATGGGTATGGTCCAAAAGAAAATTATATTGATCGAATGGAAGGAGCAAAACTTGGGAAATTTGAAAGTACAGTTCTAGAAAATATATCACCTTATCTCGTGCCGCAAGAATGTGGAAACCGTGTTGGTGCACGATGGCTTAAAATAATGAGTGATAACCAAAAACGAGGAATTTATTTTTCAATGCCAACAAAGCCTCAAGAAATTAGCGTTTTGCCATGTAGTGCTTATGAATTGGAAATGGCTACACATCAAGATGAATTGCCGGAATATTCGTACACTTGGGTTCGCATTATTGCAAAACAGATGGGAGTAGGAGGAGATGATAGCTGGGGAGCACCAATCCATGACGCATATTTAATTTCGTCAGCAGAAGATTTGGAAGTAGAGTTTGTTATAGCTCCGTTTAATGATTGAAAATATACGAAAAGATTTTAAGAAGTGTGCAAATATAAGACTGGACGAGTAGAGGAGACGTATAATGGCTAGATTTGAAGCAGTTATTTTTGATTTAGATGGAATTATTACAGATACGGCCGAATATCATTATTTGGCATGGGAAAAAATTGGAAAAGATATTGGAATCACAATTAAGCGAGAGCTCAACGAATACTTAAGAGGAGTTAGTCGTATGGAATCACTGGAACAAGTATTAAAGTTCGGAAAATGTCAAGGTGATTTTACGCTTGAAGAAAAAGAAAGGCTCGCAACAAAGAAAAATGAATACTATATAGAACTGATTCAGCAAATTAAACCAGAAAATGTATTACCTGGAATAAAAACATTGTTGAAAAACTTAAGAGGTGCAGGATATAAGATTGGACTAGCATCAGCGTCTAAAAATGCTTTTGCAGTAGTAGATTTCTTAGAAGTGGGTGGGTATTTTGATTATATTGTAGATGCAGCAACAGTGAAATATTCAAAACCAAATTCAGAAGTGTTCTTAAAGGCGGCACAGGCGTTGCAAGTACAGCCTAAAAACTGTATTGGCATTGAAGATGCAGTAGCAGGAGTGGTTGCAATTAATCGTGCAGGAATGACTTCGATTGCAATCGGAAGTGATGAAGAATTAAAACAAGCACATATTTTATTGAAATCAACAAGCGAATTAACCCTTGAGGTTATTGAGGCGTGTTCTTGTTAAAGTAAGTACGTAAAAAATAAAATTATTGCCTTTTGTAATCACACCCCCAAAAAGCAACAACCTACGGAATATCCATAAGATGCCACAAAATTGTAGCAGTATAAGAAACATTACTATAAAACTCACCTGGTTTTACATTTAAGAGAATCCCCTGTGTTTCCTCCCACTGAATAGTGGAGATACCATAGAGAGATTGCTCATTCGTATAAACTGTGAAGCTTTCCGTTGTTAAAGGCGTTTCCTTTCCAGTTTCGTCCACAAAGACTAGAGCATCTGGTAGCACGTGTGTTTTAAAGGGCAAGACAGCAGTCAATGGCTCTAAGAGGGATACATCAACTTGCCATGCCTTACGATTAGCACGTGTATCAACGACAGAGAGAGCAAAATTTAGCTCATCACGCAATACCATAGTAGAAGAATACGGCATAGGAATATTGGTAAAACGAATATCGCTAGGTATAGAGGAAAATGCAAGTATTTCGCTATCAGGGAGATCAATAGGTAGTATCATATCACGTATAGTGATAGAAGCCACACTTGATTCAATCATAATGAACTCGCCTTTTACAGGTGGTTTATTAAGAGGAATGTAAAAATATCCATTGGAATCAGCAGTAGAAAAGAGCGTGATTTCACGGTAATCTATACTACGATACTGGATAGTAACCGTAGCGGTAGGATCAGTATAGCCCTCAATAACATCACTTTTTGTATATATGGGGAGAACACTTAAATATGCATTTCCAAAAACCATCAATGTAGTGTTTGTTAAGTTGAAATT
>JGI994J12354_10003314_pt1 | contig 15111 bp, 8 predicted proteins | sample IntmicLarv3ML3BL_FD_12354 | JGI IMG/M metagenome (IMG submission 12354)
TCCTTGTATGTTTGGTGTGGTAACTTGATTTTACAAGAAAGATGGCTCTTATGCTATTCTTTTTTTATCTCACCCCAACATTTAGTGATGAACCTTTAAAATAGGAATTTGTGTTTATAGGTAGTCAGCAGTTGCCGCCACACATTCCTTGTTAGGAACACAGAAATCAAAAGCAGGAATGAGAAGCTGTACATTTCTGATTAATTTTACAATTGAGAAAATACCAAGTGAAACAAGCACAATTCTGTTTGATTCATGTGAATTTAATGCTACCATTTCATCAAGTTCATCAGCGCTGCTTTCAATGCTGCCGCACATATTTTCAAAATTTGACATTACACAATCAGGAATTTGGTCGAAATCACCATCACCGCAACGACAATCGCAAATTTCTGCGATTTTTGCATTCAATGCGATTGGTTCTGCTACTTCTACCAATGAAACAGGAAGGTTATCCTGTGCACATTTTGTTCTCAATGGATTATCTATTCCATTTTCAACGAAGTGTGATTTAAAGATTTTAACATTTCCTTCTGAACCAAATAAGATGACTTTTTTATCAAAAGTAACAAGACCTGGAACCGTTATAATTCTTACACCTAGGCCAGGAGAAGGAACAAAGAAATCCAATGTTACAGCGATAAAGAATTTGATGTCAACAGTATAAAAACCGCGTTTGAAAGGAACTTCCTCTACATCAGCAAAAACATCTATAACTTCTGCTCTTCTAACCTTAACATTTATAGCTTTTTTAATAATCATATTAGCTTTTACAGGGTTTTTGAAAATAACCCTTGCATCTTCGATACAATCTTTCTCATAATAATGCACATGATATATACCATACGAAAGGTGCATATAATGGCTCTATAACATAACTGAGGAGCTTAATTAGATGAACATAAAAGATTTATCAGGACTGCAGGGTTCAATATATTTGAGAAAATCTCGTGCTGAAGAGTTATCAGATACAACAGATGATGTTTTAAAGAGACACAAAGAAACATTACTAGGTTTTGCAATAAAATACAATCTGATAGTAAATGAAGAGGATGTTTTTGAAGAAGTAGTGTCTGGTGAAAGTATATTTATGCGCCCAGAAATGTGTAAACTCCTTGAATGTGTTGAATCTCAAAAATACAAATTTACGCTTATTATAGATATAGACCGTCTTGGTCGTGGAGGAATGAAAGACCAAGGTATTATACTTGAAACCTATAAGGAGGCAGGGACTGCTATTGTCACCCCTCGCCGTGTATATGATTTATCTAATGAGCAGGATGAGGATGAAACAGAAAACGAAGCATTTTTCGCACGTAAAGAGTTGAAGAAGATAAAGCGAAGGCTTAATGATGGAAAAATCAAGACAACAGAAGAAGGTGGTCATTTAGCAAATCCACCATTTGGTTACAAAAGAGCATGGGTTAATAAAATTCCAACATTGGAAATCATTCTGGAAGAAGCAAATTTTGTTCGAATGATTTTTGATATGTATGTTAATCAGGGAATTGGCGGAACAGTGATTGCTGATACTCTTACTTCTTTAGGGGCAAAACCACACCGCAATGGACCCTGGAGCAGAAATACAGTACGAACTATTTTACAAAACCCAATATACATTGGAAAAATTGTAAGGAACAAGAAAAAGATTATAAGAAGAGGACAAAACGGAAGTTCAAAGAATACATACAAACAAAATCCTCGGGAATCATGGATGGTGATTGATGGTATACATGAGCCTATTATTGATGAAGATATATTTAACAAGGCTTTGGAAATCAGGGCTGGCAGATATCATCCAAGTTACAGAAAAGAAGATACATTAGAAAATCCTCTTGCTGGATTGATTGTCTGCAAACAATGTGGTTTCAATCTGCAGAGAAGAAAATTCAAGAAAAAGACAAGTCCACATTGGTTTCTCTGTACAACCAAACAGTGTGTAAAAGCTACAAGATTTGATAGGGTTGAGACAGCTCTTCTGGAAGCGCTTCAGCTTGAGCTGGACAGATTCAAATTTATAAGAGAAACATGTAATACAAATGAAGTTGAAATTATGGCTGAATCAATTAAATATATTGAATCTGAGCTTGTGAAAAATGAAAAACAAATGGATAAGTTGCATGATTTGTTAGAGCAAGAAGTATATACAATTGAAATCTTTATGAGTAGGTCAACAGCATTGACTGACAAAATAGAGTCACTCAGAAAGAGTCTTATTGAAATGAAAAATAAAGCATTGAAGTTGGATAAGCAGAAATATGCATATGTAATAGATAAGTTTGAAAATGTCTTAAGTACATATAGTTATATGGATAATATGGGTAAAAATAATCTTCTGAAATCCATAATTGAAAAGGCAGTTTACTATAAAGAAAAAGAATGGGTACCAGACCAGTTTGAATTGGTTTTGTATGTAAAAAATTTGGGAATGAACAATTTGATATAAAACGTTCTACCTTATATTTTTTCTTGTTTTGTTCGCAAATTATTCATCTGTTTTGATTTTAAGGTTCACAAAAACATCGCCATATAAATTGGCAGATGAATAATGCCATCTTTCATAAGAACATCTTTGGGATAAAGCACATATGAGTTCCCGATTTTTGATGAAAACTTCGCTTTAAATTTATTCAAAGAGGAATGCGATTGATAATTTCCAGATTTCACTTCAATGGGTGCTATTTTCCTCTTTTCGGTTGTCAGAAAATCTATTTCCATGTGATTTTCACGGTTTTGCGCATCACTACGCGAGTAAAAATAAAGCTTATGTCCGTTTCGGCGCAGCATTTGAGCAACGATATTTTCCATAATCATGCCTTCGTTTATGCTCAGCTTATCGAACAGAATTGCTTTATAAAGCTCATTTTCAGTGTAAGGACTGTCCAAGAAGGTTTGAGTTATCAGAAGACCTGTATCCGCCATATAACACTTCTGTGTTGAATGGTCTGCACTGAGCGCAAGTCCAACATTCGGATCAGTCGCATTGAAGCAAGCGTTGACAATCATCGCCTCATTAAGCCAGATAAAAGAATCCTCATAACCTCTAAATCGAGCCTGTTTGGAGATGGAAGCAAGTTTATATTTCTTCTCTTTTTTAGAGAGTTGACTTGGTATTCCGTCAAACACGGCAAAAACCTTATCCTCATATCCTACCGCAAATTTAGAAACATCATTGCGATATAAATTTAATATGCGTCGTTTGACAATATCAACCTTTTCAAAATCCTTGGTCTTAACATATTCCATCACTGCCTGAGGCATTCCGCCAACAAGGATATATTGTCGGAAATCATTCATAATTTTTTTGTGTAATGCTTGACCAAGTGGTACTTTTTCGTCAAAGCATTGCTTAATAAGTGGCGCAGTTGCAAAATCGTCCAGCGCCCATAAAAATTCCTCAAAATCAAGGGGGAACATTTCGATATGTTCTTCCTCAGATGGAATGATAATGTCCTGAACGTTCTTTTTCAGGCGTATTAAAGAGCCAGTTTCAATGTAATCGTACCGACCATCCGCAACAAGATATTTGATAAGCTGTCTTGCCTGTGGGAATTGCTGTATCTCGTCAAATATAATGATCGATTCCCTGTGGTGAAGCGAAAAACCATAAAAAGCAGACAATTTTGCAAAAAACAAATCAAGATTGGCGCTGTCATTCTCAAATAAATCCAAAATGTCCCTTGGCGCATTACCAAAATCAATGATGATATGGCTTTTGTATTCGCTTTCCGCAAACTGCTTGCACAAAAAGCTTTTGCCGACACGACGTGCGCCGTCAATCATCAGTGCAGAAGCACCGTTGCTTTGCTTTTTCCATGCAAGTAGCATATCATATATCTTTCTTTTCAAAATAAGAGAATCCTTTTTATTGCTCATTTTTCATGTCTCCTCATAACACAGTATACGCAGAATGATTGTATTATATCATACTAATCACGAAAAGGTAAGTGGTGAAACGCGAAATATGCACGAAAAAGCAAAGATTGAACATGGTATTTCGCACGAAAATACGTTTTTAAAAGTGCGGAGTGTGAGGTGCAAGTAATATTCGAAAATTTGTGCAAAGATGAATATAAATACCAAAAAACTTTTGTATACAAAAGATGTTTTTGTTTTATAGGCTATTGTGATATAATTAAAATAATAGCGTTTATATTAAATGGTGTCACATAAGTATGAATTCAGATGTCAAAATACTTATATGGTGTTTCGAAAAAATAGGTGTATTAGGCCAATAAGAAGACTTGGAAAAGTCCGTAATGTGCCAAAATACTCCCTTGTCGAATTTAATTGTAGATAAATTAGTGGTAATGAAAGCAGAATATAGCAAATTGAAAAGATTTATAAAAACGAAGGAGAATTAACATGGGAAAACTGAAAGAGACATTTATCAAACATTACAATGAGCTTTTAGAAAAGGAAATGGACAAAACTCAAGAAGAACTTTTTTTAGAGTATATTTGTGGTGACGCGGATTACAGTACAGTAAAAGATCTTCCAAAGTGCAAATCAGCAGTAAAATTCTATAATTATATTGACGATTATCTTGAAAAAGGTCAGAAAAATAACAATATAAAAAATGTTTTAAGATTTCTTGCTTTCCTCTATGAAAAAGAGGGTTATGAGGGGCTTGCTGAGTGTATTTCGGATTGCGTGGAATACGGCTATAAAGGCATCAAGGAGTCCGATTTTTTCTTTGAAGGCTCACTGCTTGGAGTAAAGCATAAAATTATCTATATGCTTTATCAGTTGAATGACCAAATTCATCTTGATAAAATCCAAAAATATACGAAAGAGTGTGAGGTACTGTTCAAAGATTTCCCCAAAGAGTTTGAGGATATAGCTACTAGCAATCCTTCACCTCATGTCAGATTGCGTGCGGCGGTGTTTATATATTTTAGCGACCCAAAGAAATATGATAAAATTATCGACGAAGCACTCAAAAATCTTAATGTGAAAGAACAAGACCTTACCGAAACAATTTACAATGCTTGTACATTTACTAAATTTGAGCAAAAAGGGTTATGTGAAGCGCTTAGTGTGGAGTGGAAGAGAGGTCCAGCTCATACCACAAACCGTATGGCATGGAACAAGCATTATATGGAGGAATTCCTTGACCCATCACTGTTTTCAAAGGACTATCCCTACTGTGACAATTCGCCTTGTGAAAATGACTTTTTCAGTAAGGTTGCAAAAGCGATAAATCTTGATGATTTATCACTGTGTGCGGGTGTTCTAGCGCACAGTGATAAAGAAACTGAACTTAAGTATGCAGCAGAGTTTTTCAAAGATTATCCGAGTGATTATGCTCTGAAAATATTCGAATCAGCCAGTGATAGTGAATTTTTGGATATATCTACACTTGAACATTATCGCTGTTTTTTCAACCTAATGAAAATTGATACACAGCCTATTGCTGACGCGTTTAATAAAGCATTTTTCAATATCATAGACCGTAAATTTAAGTATGGTTTATGTAAAGCGGATGATGATGAAAAAATTGAAGATGACAATGAAAATAAACCGATTTATGAGGCTTCTATGGAGTGGTTACAAACAGGAGAAGTATCTAAATTGCTATGGATTGCGGAGGACAATCAGCGAGTAATCGTTTCTGATGAACTAAATGGTCAGATTTATGAGGTTTCTTCATTTGCAGGTCACTTTGCAGAAAAACCTGTTCTAAAAGAAAAAATACGTCGCTATGTGCAGTATCTTGTTTTCAGTAGTTTGGTATACGATCAAGCTCGCTTTATAGGCAGTGCTATGAATGAATATAACTGGGATGGTGAGACTATCGCTGATTACTGTCTTAATGGATATCCTGTGGCACCAGGCAATATTGTAATGATGTTCTATGATGATCTTTTAATATCAGATAAAGAGAGAAAGATAAAAGACCGCTACGGGAAGCCGTTTAATATCATAACTGAGGCAATGGCAGCAACACTGCTTCCCATGTGTAAAGCTTACATAGCTGCTAATAAAGAAGTTGCGTATGACTTCCTTGCAACTATGCCAAGTAATTTTATCGACTGTGGAATTGTTATAGCTTATGGTCAAATGCCTGAGCTTGACCCAGCTCCTTTTGCCCATATTCTGCAAATCAAGCAAAAAGCGCTTAGGGAACGTGTAATTGGCATAATTGGCAATTTTCCATCAGTACGCCCATTATTGGAAGAACTACAAAGTGCTAAACGTAAAGATATCCGTGACTATGCAGATAAAGCACTTGCAGTGCTTGAAAACATGAATGCTTTTGCATTGCCTGGTCAGGGTGTTAGTAAAGCAAAAGCAGATGAAAGCTTTGATATTTTGGAATACGCGAAGAAAACTCAGAATAAAAAGGCGGATAATTTGATACTCACTTTTACTGATCCAACAAAATGGCCATTAGTAAAGTACGCAGAGAAAAATGAAAATGTTCCACTAGATGTACTGAAATGTTATGTATATCTGTATGTTAGCGATAAAAGTATGCAAAGGCTCTTTAGTGCCGAGAAAATGCGCCCTTTCTTTGCCCCAGAGGACATGACTGCACTCTCCAAAAAGCTTTATGAGGACTGGTGGGCATCAGGAAATTCATGGACATATGAAGATAAAGTATATTTTAACGGCGGCGATGTAAAAACCAAAGGTGTTTTGACATTACTCGGTATCCATGGTGGTGCAGAGGGTGTGAAACTTCTTACCAAAGCAGTTAAGGATTTCGACAATGTGTCCCGTTCGGCAATGGCAGGTGACGCCGTAAAGGCGCTTGCAGTTTCACAATCGACAATGGCTCTTTCGACAGTCGATAATATGTCACGAGTTTATCGCAACAAACTCGTACGTCGCGTAGCTGGCGAAACAATTGCGGCGGCGGCAGAGTCCATGGGTATAACTGTAGACGAAATGTCTGATAAAATCGTGCCTAATCTTGGTCTTAATGAACGCGGTGAGGGAGAATTTGATCTTGGCAGTACAAAACTCATTGTTAAACTGGATAATGCGCTTAAAGCAATGCTTTATAATTCAGAGGGGAAATTGCTCAAAAAGTTCCCTGATAATAAGTATGTTGGCGGCGAGAATGAAGATAATGGACTGCGAGGCTGGACGTTTGATTATGAACTTTATGAAATGAGAAAATCTGATTTTAATTTGCTTAAAAAGGAACTTAAAACACTGGTTAAAATTCAAACTGACCGTTTGGAGCTTTCACTATCCAAAGCTCGCGAATGGGATATTGCAGGATTTAACGAATTATTTATTGAAAACCCAATTATGCAGAAATTTGCATCTTCGCTGATTTTTGGCATATATAAAGATGGTAAATTGACAGACACCTTCCGTTATGCAGATGATGGTAGTTTTTCAGATATAAATGATGAATCGTTTAACTTGCCAGAAAATGCGGTGATTCGTCTGGCGCACCCCATAGACATGACTGCTGAACAGATGAAAATGTGGAAAACACAACTTTCGGATTATGAGATTAAACAGCCGTTTTTGCAACTTGACAGACCATTATTTGATAATTCAGGAATCACAACTACCACTTATGACGAGTGTAAGGGTGAGGCAGTTACAGGATACTTTATTCCTCGCATGCTTAAATTTGATTGGTTTATCGGTGGGGCAGGCGATGGAGGCGGATTCTATTGTATTTTCTTTGATGACAAGGTATCAGGTATAAGTGCTTGCATCAATTTTGAGGGCGATTATCCCTATATGAGCGATATAACTGATTGTAGCCCAGGAATAGGATCTCTTACATTCTATAAAACTGATTGTGTTACACCAAGTTACAATCTTAATATCAGTGAATTTGATATTTTAAAGCCCGTAGATGTACCAAAGCAGGTATTCAGTGAAGTAGTATATCGTGTTACTCAAAGCATAAATGCCTGCCGTATTAAAGATTGATAGTTTGTTGCAGAGATATATGATAGAAAAGAACAGGTTATTTAAACTGTTCTTTTCTATTTTTGTGATTATAATGTTATCACCGAAATAGCAATAATTGAAAAAATGTAAAAAATAAAATATAATTTAAATATTCACGATACTATTTTGAAAAATGTTTTCTTTTTTTGACATTCCCGTAGAAATATTTCGAAGGATTGATTTATATTAAGTTAGAAAGGTGGTAATATAATGATTAACAATTTTTACTGGTTGGATATTGATTGGAACAATTCAGAGCAAACTCCTACAGAAAAATATCAGCAATTTATCCGCTGGGCAGGAAATGCAAGAGGAGCAAATCCCAATGCATTTGACAAAATCACGGAGTGGATACTTGAAGACGCAAATTGGACAGTTGACAAGCTTGCGGAAAATGAGAAAATCCTCATGCAAGGAATAATTACACAATTCAAAAAGCAAACAGTGCAGATTCGCACATGGCTAAAAGAACTTGAGCCGCATGGAGTGGTAAATGAGGCTGTTTGGGGAGCACTTGATGTTTTTGAAGAAGAATTATCAGGACAACCACATGACAAGAAGAGACTTGGAGAGGCAGTTAAGAGAATGTTTGATGATTTTGTTGCAATGCAAAATCGTGATTTGCGTAAGCAAATTGCAGGAGATAGAACAGGACCTGCGGGAACAGATAGTGTTGAATTTTTTGGATATATCAATCACTTGAAGAATTGTGACGCGGCAGTACAATGGGCGTTATTTATGCCACAAATGGTTGCTGATCAGCAAAAAGGATTTGCTATTGCGAGTTTTGAATATAAAACAATGCCAGAAATGTGTTTTATTGGATGGGAATGTGATGACAGTACTGCCACATCAGATGGTCGTAACTGGCTTTTCGATATTTTAGATGATTTAAGTGAATATAAATCAGGACATGACTATGATGTTGTTCTTATTCATCACTATGGAAAAGGTGTTGATGTAGATGATGGACATGCTTTTTGGGGGAGATTTTTTAAGAAGAATACACCCGTGCCAAATGGATTTATTTCATTTGAATTTATTCCGCATTTTGATGATACACCTGGGTTACCATTTGGTTCACAGTTTGCCTTTGCAACATTTAAGGGAGATAATGATTCTCTTCATAAAGAAGAAGGATTTGATGCTAATGCAATGTATGATGTTACGAGAAACACTATGCTTGGGCAAAATATTACAATTCCATATCCAGAAAAATACTGGACAGCTGAGGTGTTTTTGAATGGACATAGAGAGACGAGTTCGGCATATATGTTCAGCGCAGATTATGAAGCTATTACCGGACATGGGAAATAAGGTTACGAGGTGAGAAAGCAAATAAATTTATGTGTAAAACCTGCCAATTGAATTTTGGCAGGTTTTGTTATAACTGAATATCGACAATCAAAAACAAAACCAGCATAATAAAACCATCAAATTTTTATGGAACAGGATGGATTTTATTATGGATTTAGAAAAACAAGTAGACAATTATTTGAGGTCATGCGAATTTCAAAAACAACTGGATTACAAAACACTTAAGGCATATAGAATTGATTTAAATCAATTCATATTTTTTTTGAAGGAATGTGAAACCGCCGTTAATAAGGTTTCTGTATCAGAATACTTAATGTATTTGCATGGCAAATTTAGTCCAAAAACAATAAAGCGAAAAATTGCGAGTATGAAAGCTTTGTTTAATTATCTTGAGTATGAAGAGATTTTTGAAACAAATCCTTTCGCAAAAATCAAGACAAACTTTAGGGAGCCATTTACTCTGCCTAAGACAATCCCTCTGAAAATAATACAAGATATATTGGTGGCGGCATATGAATCGTTGAATAGAGCAAATTCGGATTTTCAATACAAATCGACAAAAAGAGATGTTGCCATATTGGAATTGCTCTTTGCCACTGGTGCAAGGGTTTCTGAGTTGTGCTCTTTGAAAAAAGAAAATGTAAATTTATCGGATAAATATATAAAAATATATGGCAAGGGAGCAAAGGAGCGTATTATTCAACTTGGGAATGATGATGTAATAAATGTGCTTAAAGATTATAGTGAGTTATTTTCTGCAAAAATAAGGGAAAGTGAGTTTTTCTTTATTAATAAATTCAAAAATAGGCTTTCAGAACAATCTGTACGTTTTATGGTTAAAAAATATGCTGATAAATGTGGTGTGACAATGAATATAACTCCTCATATGTTTAGACATTCGTTCGCAACATTGCTGCTTGAGGAGGATGTTGATATTCGATATATTCAAAAATTGTTAGGGCATAGTTCAATTACTACTACACAAATTTATACACATGTGACTTCGAAAAAACAAAAATATATTCTTGAATCTAAACATCCAAGAAATAAAATACATATTAACGAAGGATAATACCTGATTATCCTGTTATGAGGTAGATAATGGATATTTTAGAAATGGAAAAAATATATTGTTCTCAAGGTGATACATCTGGGAAACATCAACCCAAAAAAGTTTTTTCAGGACAAGAGGGTTGTTTTTTATTTGATGTTGATAACATTCCCTATTTAGATATGCAAATGTTTAATAGTGCAGCAAATTTTGGTTATAAAAACAATGCCTATAACGAATGTTTTGAAAAAAGTAGTCAAAATTTATTATGCTTGTCTGGCGAATTTATTAACAAAGAAAAAGTCTATTTATCTAAAAAAATTAGTAACTATATGCAAACAAATCATGGATGTATGGGACGTGTACACTTTACTGTTGGGGGTGCACAGGCTGTTGATGATGCTCTGAAATTGGCATTTAAATATACGAAAAAGAATCGTGTATTTGCTTTTGAAGGCGGCTATCATGGCAGAACTATGGCAGCATCAAGTATTAGTGCTAGCTACAGGTATACAAAAGCATTTGGAAATGTTATTGATACTCACCGTATACCTTTTCCTAATTGTTATAGATGTGCTTATGGAAAAAATGAGAAAAACTGTTCGTTGTATTGCATTGAGCAATTTGAACGTTTGTTTGAAAGTGAATTTAATGGTATAACTGATGCAAATTATTTGAACACTTCGATATCTGCATTCATATTTGAACCTGTATTGGGACGTGGAGGATATGTATTTCCAAATAAAAAATATTTAAAAGAATTGGAAAGAATATTGCACAAGCACAATATATTAATTATTGCAGACGAGGTTCAAATGGGTTTTTATCGTACAGGTAGACAATGGAGTTTTGAACATTATGGAATAACTCCAGACATTATAATATTTGGTAAGGCAATAACAAACGGGTTATGGCCATTGGCAGGAGTATGGGCAAGAGACAATATTATTTCACCTTTCAATTGGTCAACAGGGTCTACACATTGCACTTTTGCCAATAGTCCACTTGCAATGTTATTGGGTATAAAAACAATAGAAATAACACAAAACAGCAATTTTGTTGAATTACAAAATAAAAGTGCCAAAGAATTTGGTACACTGATTTCAAAATTAAAAGCAGAATTTTCATTTATTGGAAGAGCACAAGTTGAAGGACATGCTGCTGGACTTGAAATTATAGATTCAATTACACAAAAAATAGATGGTAAGAAAACAAAACAATTGATTGAAACGGCATTGAACGAAACTGTTCTTTATCAAGGAAAAAAATTCGGGTTGATTTTAACTGCAGGTGGTATTCATGATGGTAGTATTATGCTCTCTCCATCAATTAACATAACCTCAAATGAGCTTGAGTTATTTTATAATTTATTAAGAGCTAATTTTGAAAAAGTATTTCTTCAAGAAAAGAATTGAAACTTGAAGAAGTTGCAATAGCTGTTGTAACTTTTCTAATATAATTAGAATTATTTTTTCCTAGATGATAAAATAATCGGCTCCAATGTAGCTGTTCCAATGTTCGATTTTCAAGCTTGGAATCTAATACGAGGAAAACCTCATCTTTATCCTCCAATGAAAAATAATCTTTATTTCTATTAATAAAACTATTTGTTTCTTCTGGATATCGAATACTATTTTCTTTTAATATTCGTAAAACACCTTTTTTCACAACAACATGTTGGGTTTTGTAAATCACTTTCTCAAGTTCGACATATCCTTGTATAGGCATAATGCTTATCATTTGACCCAGTGCGTGTACTATTTTTAAGATTTTACTTTCATGCCCAGTCTCAATCAGTATATCAACCAGTTTATGATAAATAATCAAATCACCATTTTTCAAAGTTGATACCGTGTAAAAATAAAATGCAAGGGGATTAAAACCATCTTCAAATATTAAATTAAACTCATTGGAAAATTTTTTTACTGTAGAAGATCTATGATTTTGAGGTTGTTCAAACATTTTCATTTCATATTTACTTAAAATTTGTTCAAAAATGTTGATAAATACATCCTTCCTATACGATGAATGTTCAAAAAGAGTCATAAAAATTGAACTAATTAAAAAATCTAATTGTTCCACCAAAATATCGTCGCCTAAAAAATCGATAATTTCTCTAAATAAATCAATAGTTTCTGCTATATTATTTTTACCCGACCAAATAACTAAAAGATTTGCAAATAAAAACTTAAACATATTATTGATATCAAGTGATATTTTTAAAAGATACATATATTGTTCCAATGTCATTGTAGAATCGGTTTTGATGGTATTAAAAATTTCCATTAAAACACTATCATGAGATATTGCAGCAAAATTTTCTTCTATTTGGGAAGATGAGTTAAATAATATGTTGTAGGAATATTGCTTAAAAACAGGTATGAGATAATTCTGGATTTCTTTTTTGTCAAGATCCAATAAGATTTGTTTTATATTATATAAAAATTGTTTTGAAATAAAGTCGCTTTGAGATAAATCTTGCTCTAAAAACATAAGTTGATAAATATAAATCAATAATTGTGAAGTGACATCTTGTTTTTTCATAAATATGTTGCAATGAGTCTTTATTTCCTCTGGGGAATTTTTGATTTTCTGATACAGACAGTCTGCTCTAAATATAAAAGAATCAAATTTAAACATACTATCTTTACTAAAAATATCAAGTACGTCACAAATATTTGAATTATCCTTCATTCCTTTAATCAAGCTAAATATGCACTTTTTTAATGTTTCGGAGTATCTATCTATGCCACATTGACGAATTGTTTCTACTAAAATATATTCGTTTTGAGTTATTAAAGACATAAGAGCTTTTTTGGTAAAATGAATGGTTTTACTATTATGAGGATTTTCAGAGAGCATATCATTTAATTCTTTTAATTTATTTGACATTTTTTCCACATTTAACACAAGATTGAAACGATATAAATGGGAATCAAATATAATTTGGGGCACAGGTATATTGAAGCAATCTTTAAGTGCATACTCGTTTTTTTCATAAAGCAATTCAGATACATAATATATTTTTATCTGTTCAAACCGAAAATAAGGAATTTCCCCATCTATAATAATCATATTGTAATTTTCTAGATAATTTATACATACGGTATTCATAGAATCAACAGTTTTTTTATTTTCATATATTTCATTTCCAGCAATTTTCGACAATACATTCGTCAATGTGGTATGTGCTATTCCACTTGGACGCATCTTCAACAGTAATTCATTAAGTGATTGAAAAAAATTGTTTGATGAATTCATACTTAAATGATATTTGGAATATATTTCGCAAAAATATGGAATTGAAAGAATCTCTTGATAAGAATATGGCAAAGTTTGTAAATCTATATTAGAGTCTTTAAAATATGAGTTTTTCTCTTCTGTTGAAAAAGGAGTTATCTCATATCTATTATCCATATCAAAAATGGAATCATCAATACTTGATATATTAAAAGAAGAACCTGCTGAAATCAAAAAACGAGTAGATGAGAATTCTTTTGTTGCACGAATAAAATTGAAAAGTTCTTCATTGCATCTGATATTTGTTTCTTGATTTGAAGAAATGAGTCCATCAACAATGAATACAACTGTAATTGAATTTTTATTGCACCATTGACAAAAACTATATAATAATGAAAAAGGTATTTTGGCATCAAACCCTAAAATGTTAGATATTTTTTTCAAAATTGATTCATCTAATACGGATGCTTTAACTGGTATTATCAACTCATTTTTTCCGTGAATAAGTAAATATTCGATAATAGCTGTTTTCCCCAAACCTTTTTTACCATATATCAAAACATCTTTTTCTAAATCAAAAATTTTTTCAATCAACTCATCATATATTTCACGCTTTATTATATGTGAGGTGTTAAGAAAATGTTTAGTCTCTTCACATATTTTGTTTTGAATTAATGGAAAAATAAAAGTTGGGTGAACATCTGATAAATTGTCCTTAGAAAAACATGTGCATGCATATTTCAAAACAAACTCATCAAAGGAAGTTTTACAATATTCAAGTGTGCTTTTTTCATCAAGTAATTGTACTAATTTTGCATCAGGTCTTACACCAGAAGGTGCTATCCAGTATATAGTGTCATTACTAAAGAAATCACAAATGGATTCCGTTAACTTATTATCATACCCACTATATCCAATAAATATTAATATATGTGTTTGTATAATATATTTTAGAATGTCTAGAAGATTTTGCGGATAATTTCTGGAATCTATTTCGGTTCCGCTAACATGTGTTATATTGGATGCTCTTGCATTACCATGTACTTTTATGTAGAGCGGATTATGTATAGCAGTATGTTTATAAAAAGATTCAATATTAAAAAAACCAGGTGAAATAACTCTAAACGGAGAAAGCTGCATCTCTTCTTCACATTTCTCCAGAAAATCAAAAAAATTAGTGGTAATTATAGTGTCAATATATCCTTTTGATGCGAGTAAAATAAGTGTTTTATAGCCATCTGTAAAATTAATATTATCAGCAGCAACATCAGCAAGTAATTGTGATTTTGACCAATCATCTAAACTATTGATTTCATCATCAAATAATTCATCCAATCTTTGTTCAGTAATATCATCAAGTACTTGTTTATGAAATTTATTTAAAAAATCAATTTTTAACTGACGAAAAGTTTTTCCACCACTGCTAAGATCAACACCTGCACCTAAGAAAAAACAAATTTTGCTTTTGGGTGCATTATTTTTCTTTGCAGCATGTATAATTGAAATTATGCTATTAAGACCAGTTTCGCTTATCATTATCTACCTCATAACAGGATAATCAGGTATTATCCTTCGTT
>JGI994J12354_10003315_pt1 | contig 15108 bp, 12 predicted proteins | sample IntmicLarv3ML3BL_FD_12354 | JGI IMG/M metagenome (IMG submission 12354)
ATAGATTCTTTTCTTTGAAAGTCAAATAATCACATCGGGCGAACAGTTGTAATATAACACGTATTACAACTGTTAAAAACGCTGTTTGTAACAAACAGCGTTTTTAAAAATTTTAAATAAAATATATCAAGTAACTTAATTTTTTAATTTTAGTTTTTCTTGTTTTTTTATCCATAAATAAATAAATCAAAGTTACTTTTTAAATAGCGAATGGTTAAACATTCATTTATTATCTTTAATTGTTCAGTCGTCAATACATATACTTTAAAAGAAAATCTTTGTTCTTCATTTAGATATATACCCTCTTCTTCAATTGTGTGTTCCGGTTTAACGCAAGAAGGAATTTTTCCTTTATTAATATAGTTATTAGAGATATATTTGAAAAATGGTCGGTATTCTCCTCTTCCGGGACCTAAATTGACTAATCCTATTGCATAACGAGGATCAACTATAAACATACTCAGAATAGAAATTTGTGATTTTTCATCAATAAAATTTGCGATAGTTTTATTGGTTAAAATCAATGAATCACTATCTAAGGGTGATACTTTATAAATTTTTAAAAAAGTATTATTAACTATATTATGGAAATAAAGATCTAAAAATTTATAATTTTGTGATTCTATATCTGATTGCGATATAAAAATTTGTTTTTTAAATTCTTGATAATAAAAATTAATTTTTGAATTTTCAATGTATTCATATAAATTTTCAAAAATCCTCTTAGTAAAAATATAATCATACATTTCAAATAAAACATAACTAATGATTGATAAAATCATTTTTTTGATATGCTGTTCTACCTCTGGATTGAAAATATCAAATACATGATAATTTTTTTTATTTAAATAATTATACTTATAATCACCATTCAATAACGAAATTAGAAAATAAAAATATTTTATGAACAAAATTTCTTTATTTGTCATTAAAATATTTTCTTCTGCTTGATCTATTCTTCTATCAAAAATAGTTCTTGCAATTTTTGATATTTGGTTAAACTGATTTAACACTAAATTTACATCAAAGCTATTATCTCATTCAAATATTTTTTTTATTAAGGGATCATTGTCAATATCAACATCAATTATTTTATCTGATAAAAAATCTATATATTTAAAAGAATTAGATCCATCAGTATTTGTTGTCATCCATCTTTTTAAAAATATTGATGGGAGCAATAAATTTCTTTTAATATTTTTTTTATTATCATTATTATTCATATTCTCACCTTTATAAATTATTATTTATGATCTCTAATTGTTTAGTGATTGATATTGGAGTAGCTGTTATTATTAATTTTTCAGGTATTTTAACAACAAAATAAAGATTTGATTTTCTTGTGTGAATATATAAATGATTTGTTGTTTGAAAGCTAGACTGTGAATTTTCGATCATATCAAGAACTTTTTCTTTTATGATATATTCTTCTGTATCTTTTAAATTAAGACGTTGTTTAATTCGTTGAATTGAATGATCTGAAAATTTAAATTCATAGCGAAAATAATAACTCATATATCTCCTTTAAAAAAATTATTCTTTGTTGTCTTTATCATCTTTATTTTTATTTTTTTTACTATCATTAAATTTATTTATTTCACTTTCACTTTCAAATAAAGATTCATCCATATTATATTTACGCCCTTGCATAGCTTCAGATATATTTTTTTGTCACTCTTGATTTGCTCTTGCTAATTTTTGGCGATCCAATCGTGGATTAATCACTATTATAAGAATAATAAGTGCTGTTGTTGCAATACATAAAGAGAATTCTAATCAAAGAATTGTATTAACTGTAGAAAGATTAACAGTTTCTAAAAAAATATTTGAGAAAATTACTTCAATTGAAGCATCAAAATTATTTGGAAATGAACCACCACTAAAGTTATTTTCTATTAAGCGACGGAATAACATACTAATGTTTTCATGAATAGCTTCTGAATTTGATAGAGATCTTCATAATTGTGGGTAGACAAATCTAAATCCTATTATAACAGTTACGAAAATTGAAAATCAAGTTATACGTCACGGGAAGATGAATTGCTCTCTGTAGTGTCTTGGTTGTCGTATATACGAATAAGCAACAAATGTTATACTAAAACCAACAACAATTATAAAAAGTCAATTTAAATTAGGATTCATTGATGGAGTATATGCTAACATCACATTAAACGAAATAGTGTTTCAGTTTTGAAGATCTTGATTTGAATTAGAAGTAAGTCAATTTCAACTATCAAACAATCCAGGATACTCTTGACGGTTGACTAGGATTGTTTGTGTTGACAATCATATTTGGAAAATAATATAAAGTATACCCAAAAAAGCAAAAACAATTCCGAATATGAATTTGATTTGTTTTATATGTTTTGGGTTAGGTTTAGTTTTATAAGGATAAAATCTTGGATTTTGTATTGGTGGAATTGGTATTGGATTATTTATATTTGTAAATTGACTCTGGTTGAAAGCATTTTCAGTTCCAGAGGTATTATTATTCATATTTGGTATTTCTTTTGACTGATCAACTACCTCTATTTGTGGATTTTCAGCATCTTTTTCTGCATACATTTCTTTCAATGTAATTGTTACTTTTGAATTTAATTTAATTTCTTCTGCTGTGATATCAATTAAGTTATCAGTTAATATTTCTCTTTTTACATCATATAAATTCATTGAAACAGTTAAAATGTCTGCATAATCTGCATAAATATCATTAGTTGTTTTTCCTTCTGATTTTTTAAAAATTATTTTTTCTTTTGTAATGTTTACAACAGATTTAGCATAGACAGAACTTCATTCAGAGTTTTTAAATGTACAATTATGATCTTTTTCAAGTGCTAATAAATCACAAACCAATGTCACCACTTTATCTTTATATTCTGAATTTAATGCTATTTTAGTTCTTAATTTTTCGTTTTTTATTATATTAAAAAAAGATATGACTATATCATTATAAATTTTTTGATTATCCATTAATATATAATTACCTTTCTAATTTAATTGCAAAACATCTTTATTAACTCTAATTCAGGAATTATTTTATTATCAATAAATCCGTCCTTTATATTTTTTTCTAATGTATACAACATCTTTATTCTATCATTAATTTCTGATATATCTAAAAGATTTTGTGATAGTAATTTAGAAATCCTGTATGGATTTTGATTTAAACTACTTGCAATTTGACTATAATTTTCACCACGATCGTACAACAAAAGTGAATTTCTTAATATTATAAATTGATTTGAAAGTATAGAAATAAATGCAAAAATATTATTATTTACTTCAAAGTATGGAGATCAATTTTTAATAAATTCATTTAAATCTTTCTTTAAAAAAGTATTTAGAATATCAAAAATATTAAACTGGTAATATTTGTAAATATTTTCTTTTATCATTTCTTTTGTAATGTGTTTATTTAAAATAATAAGTTTATTAATTTCATTAATGAGGACAAGCATATCATCATTCACATATTCTAAAAATAAATTAAGCGCATCCTCTTCATATGTAATAGCTGCTTTTGTAATTTTTTTGATTAAAAATTCTTTTTTTTCTTCTAAACTTAACGGATTTAATTTTAAAATTTTTGCTTTTTTTTCGATTTGTTTTGTTATCTTCAATCTTTTTGAAAGTTTATCATAATTTAAAGTCATGATTATTTTTATATCATTATGATTATAATTTTCTAAAATTTTTTCTAAGAATTTTATATCAAAATCTTTATGCAACTTAACTTTGTTTTCGGTCACAAATCAACAATCATTTATTATAATTATCTTTTTTTTAAAAAACAAAGAATATGTAGCAATTTCTGCGTAGATAACACTTAAAGCATCTTCGATAAACGAAAAAGTAAATATTTCAAATTCATCATCAGCATTAATGCTATTAATCGTTTTATTAAGTTGTTTTTTCATTAAAAAAGAATCAGTTGAATAAATAAATATCATTACCTTACTCTCCTCTTTAATTATTATCAATATTATCATTTTAATTTAAAAAAGTATAAAAACTATAAATTTTTATAAAAAAGGAGAATTAGCACTGGTTTTTTATTTTTTTTACTATATACTTATTCTGTGTATTTAAATGTAAAAAAGGAGATAATAATTAACAATGGCGAATATCAAATCACAAAAAAAACGAATTTTAACTAATGAAAAATCAAGATTATCAAATAAAATGTTTAAAAGTAAGGTAAAAACAGCTATCAAAAAAGCAAATCTAGCTAAAACTAACAGTTCTGAGGATAAAGATGCGTTAATTAATTCAGCGGTTAGTTTGATAGATAAATCAGTTATAAAAGGTGTTTGAAAAGCTAATAAAGCAGCAAGAGAAAAATCAAGATTAATGAAATAATAATTAATTATGAGTTGTGTTTTGGTTTTTATTCTGATTCTAGAATAATTATAAAATTGAATATATTGATCAATCTATAATTTTAATTGTTGTTTTTCACTCTTCTTTTAATGAAGAAAAAAATGTTCCGCATATTCCATTATCAACTGAATTTCCTAGTCTAGATAATGAGATAATTAAATTATTTTTCTTTACATATCTTTTCGCAAAACAAGATATGTATTGAGAATCATTATCAGAATGGATTGTTGTCTTTTGGGTTTTATCTCTAAATTTTTCAGCAAGATCTATATATATTTTTGTATCATTATTTTTAGAAAGAATATCTGAAACTATAAAACCTGTTTTGATATCTTTTATAACGCTAAATATATACAAAAATTTTATTAAGAGGAATATATGTTATATCAGTCACTCAACATTCATTTTTTTCAAATATATTTTATTCGCGGTTAACTAAATTTTTAATGTTGCTTATTTTTTTTAGGTTTATGAAACATTTTTTTAACTCTGATAATTGAAAATAACCTTAAAATGTGCATAATTCGATAAACTTTTGACTCACTAACATTAATATCTCTATTATTAAGAATAATTGTAATTCTAAGATATTCATAAATACCATTGTAAAATTTATAAATATCTTTTATTTACGTTGCAGAATTTCACCAAATTTAATTTTAAAAATTTATCTTTCCTTTGCAATTCATCGGTAATAACTTGCGCATGTAATTTCTAAAATTAAACAAAGATTTTTAACTATAAATCTATCTCTACACTTATCAATTAATAAATATTTTTTATAAATTATTTTTTTTGTTACATCATTTCATTGAACTTTTTTAGAACTTCATTCTCCATTTGTAGTCATTTATTTTCTTTTTTTAGCTTTGCAATTTCTCTAAGTTTTTCGTCTTAACTATTTTTTCTAGCACCAATCGGTTTTTTGTTTTTTTTATTGTGCATGTATATACTTAGAATGTTATATTCAAGTTCTAAAAGAACTCTTTTTTTATTAAACTTGTTTTTTTTGATTTTATATTATACCTATAACTATATTTTGAGTCTGTAGTATAAATATTGCAATTATATTTTAAAAGCATTTCAGTAGTTTCGGTATTTGGAAATTGTAAATTTCCTTTTTTTTCACCAGAAATAAAACAGGTTGTTGGATTAATATTTTTAATAAATTCATCGCTACTACTTGTTTTACTTCCATGATGTCCTACTTGAAAAAAATCTACTCCATTTTTTATTAACGATAAAAATCGTTCGTTTCTTAGTAATTTTACTTCTCTTTTTATTGTAGCGTCTCCAACGAATAATAATTTTGTTTTATGAATTTCAAATATTATAACCATAGAATTATCATTGTTATTGTTATTGTTATAGTCATTAAAAAAATGAATAGTCATATCTTTAAACTTCATTTGTATTAGTTGATTGTCATTATTTATAACAGTTGAGACTTGTTTATTTTTTAAAACATCATCTAACATATTGATGTGATCGCTATCATCATGAGAAATAAATATGGTATTTATCTTATAAATTCCATTATAATTTAAAAATGAAGTTATTAATGTCTTTGAATGACCAATGCCTGATCCGATATCATATATAAAAATATTTGAATTGTATTTTATAACAAAAGTATTTCCATTACCAACATTTAACATGTCAACAGTGTTTATCATATTTTTAAAAGAATGTTCAAAACACATAACAGTTGAACAAAGTATTGTACTAAACAATATAAAAAATTTGCTTTTTTTTGTGAATAAATAACTTTTAAATAAAACAAGTAAACAAACATAATATAATATCATTCAAAATAACGATATATGTCCGACCAAAGTTATTAAGTTAATTTTTTCCATAAACAAAACTAATGTATTTAAAAAATTATATAAAAAAAGATGAATACTTTCTAATTTGAAGAAAACAAAAATAGAACTTAAAAAATAAAAAATATAAATAAAAGGCATTAATATTATTTGAAAAATTTGATTAAATCAGTATATTTTATTATCTAAATATATTTCAATAGGCATAAAAATAATAAAAACCAATATAAAATCTATAATGATTTTTTTATATCAATTTGTAAAATTTATATTTTTAAATAAAAATAATGCTAAAAATGAATAAATGAATCCTATATTGTATAAATAATACGGATTTAAAAATAATATAATTATTCAGACTATAGAAAATTTTGTAATTCTTTGTAAATTTATTTTTTTTATATAACAAAACCATCTAATAAATAATAACAAGACTACTTTTAATAAAACTACAGGAAATCTTAATAAATAACAATAAAATAATAAAATAACTATGAGAATAATTTTATACTTTTTATATTTTTTTGAATTTTTAAAAATATATTTTTCTATCATAAAATCTAACGGATATAAATACAAACCACTTATATTTAGTATTCAACTTAAATTCAAATTTATTAAATTACTATATATTTCATCACCCGATTTTAATTGAAAAATAAACATTTTTGGTAAATCTAATCCATTTAAAGCAGTTTGATAAAATCAATACCTTAAAAATTTAAATTTATAAACTGTAAAAGTATAATTTGTAATTTTATTTTTAACTCCAAGATCTAATAAATATTTATTGAAATCAAATTCTCAAAAAACACCATTAACAACGACTATATTAAAGTCCCCTTCTAATCTAATGAACTCCCCTATCGAAAAAACACCTTCCCCCTCATTTAAGTAATACAGGTCTATTCCTCGTTTTAAAATAGTGTATGTTTTTCTTACATCATACACATAAAAAATATTTATATTTTTAAATGGATTTAATGGGAACTTATAGAATAAAAGGAAATAAAATAGAAATAAAAAATATATTAAAGAAAATAATTTAACTTTTTTGATATATACGACAAAAAAACTGATACACAAAAAATATATACTTATACATAAAAAAATATTATCTATATTTTTTGTAGCAATAGTTGTCATCATACATATAACGATTAAAAAGATAAAATTTATTTTAGAATAATAGTCTCGGGATAGCTTCATTGAAAAAAAATCTATTAAAATTATTGCCTACATATATTTTTTTAAGTTCTTTCATACACATGTTATAAGTTTTATTTGTGTCCAAAAACATTAAAACTGATTTTTTTGCATTATTTATACTTACACCTCTTGAAGTAAAAAATACATCATCTACCAAAAATCTAGATGTTCTTATAAGTTCTACATTTTCTTTGGGTAATAATGTTATTATTTTTTCTTGTTTAAAATTATCTGAGCTAATTATTTTAAAATAGTCAAAAAGATAAAATAATCCGTTTTTTTGAATAAAATTTTCTTCAGTGGATAGTTCATTGTTTATAACAATGTCATCAGGTAATATATTTTCATCTTTTAAACTGATATCATATTGAACTTTAAAAGTTACAACATCATTATATTTTAAATTCGAGGATTTAATATTGTTATTTTTTAAAAACATACTTAAAAGTGTCATCAAAATTACTAATATTATTACAACAATATATAAAATTTTTCTTAACATAAATACCTCCATAAATATATATCGTCAAAGATATCTACAAATTGAAATATTTCTTTTAGTATTTAAAAATAAATATAAAAATCAGTATAAATACTGATTCTGTCAAATGTGATAAAAAGTTTAAATTCGATATAAATGTATAATGATACAAAAATCCATTGAATTATATTAATTTTATGAAAAATGCTCAAGAAAAAACACGAGGGAAAATGTTTTTTTATCGCAAAAAAGCAATATGATAATACATAAATATTAAATTTTTATGTATTATTTACAATTATTTCTAACTATAAACCAAACTTTTGTGCAAAAATGATTTGAAAAATTATATACAAACAAAAAAATTATGAAAAATTTATAAATGATTATGAATTATAACATCATTACGACCGTTTTTTAAAAACAAAACTTATATCATTTTATGAGGGAAATATAAAATATTAAAATTTTAATTAATTTTTAAAACAGTTACTTATTATATCGCTGTCATTTTCAAATTTATTAAACTTACATCTATCAAATGACACTTGCATTATATGTTAAAAAAAAATAAAAAGATATCTTTTTATTTTTTTTTAACAATTAGAAATTTTTTTTCATTTGTTAAACATATCCAAAAAAATAACCAATAAACTAAAAAAAACGTTTCCGTTTTTTTAGTTTATGAATAAAATTTTAATTAATTAGTAGTTTTATTTTTTAAATTTATTAATTTCTTCATTAATTAGATTATATTTTGACATATAATCTCTTTGTTTTTGTTTTTCTATTTCTACTTTTTCGGGATTGGCTTTTGATAAGAAATCTTCATTTTTTAAAAGTTTTTCGCCTCTATTAATTTCATTTTCTAAATGAAATTTTTCACTTATAAGTTTTTCATACTGTTTTTCAAAATCAATAAAATCTAGATTTAAAATTTCTAAGGTACAGTCATAAACTCGAATAGATGTTTTATTACCAATTATTTCTTTTGTTCCAATTGAACTATTTGTTAAAAAAAGAGTAAAAATATTAATCATTTCAATCATGTTCTTTATATTAGATGAAAAAAATGAATTTTTGAAATTTAAAGTGAACATTAGTTTTTGGGTTTTTTTTATGTCTTGATTAGTTCTAAATTCTCTAATTTTTATAATTGATTCTAAAACAATTTCTTCAAAACCATTTACTTTATATTTAAAATTTAAATTATCAAAACTTTCTAACATAATTGATTTTTTTAAATTCATATATTGATAAATTTCTTCTGTAACAAATGGCATAATTGGATTTAACATTAAAATTATTTCTTTTAAAACAAAACCTAATACAGCTTTAGAAATTTCTGAATTAATAGAATTATTTGACGCTATATTTGTTTTTGCAAGTTCTAAATATCAAGAACAATAATCATCTCAAATAAATTTATAAAGCAATTTATCAACAATTGTAAATTCATATTTTTCCATTGCTTCAAAATATTTTTTTTGAACATCACATAATTTATTCAAAATTCACTTTTCAGATAAATTATGTGCTTCAGAAGAACTTTGAAGTAAAATTTCAATTTCTTGTTTTGAAGAAATTTTTGAGATATTTATCATAACAAAACGAGCTGCATTTCAAATTTTGTTAATAAAATTTCAACTCGCTTTTACTTTTTCTTCACTATATTTAATATCTTGTCCTGGAGAAGAATTTGATAATAATGAGTGACGTAAAGCGTCAGCTCCATATTTGTCTATAATTTGCATGGGATCAATTCCATTACCAAGTGATTTTGACATTTTTTTACCAAATTCATCACGTACTAATCCGTGTATTAAAACATTTAAAAAAGGTTTTTTGTTTACAAAATTTAGTGATTGAAAAATCATTCTTGCTACTCAAAAAAAGATAATATCATACCCTGTTATTAAAACATTAGATGGGAAATAACGATCAAAAAAACTGTTTTTGCTATCTTTATTTCATTCCAACGCAATAAAACCTCATAACGCTGATGAAAATCATGTATCTAGAACATCTTCATCTCTAGTTCATTCATCTTGATTTTTTGGTGGTGTTGAACCAACATAAATTTCTTTAGTTTTTTTATGATATCACGCTGGAATTTGATGTCCTCATCATAATTGCCTTGATATTGTTCAATCATTAATATTTTGCATTCAATTAATCAAAGTATTATTAAATCTTGATGGAAAAAAATTTATAGCTTCAGGTGAATTTTGGAATTTTAAAACGTTTTCAGCTAAATGATCCATTTTCACAAATCATTGTTCAGAAAGATATGGTTCAATAATAGCTCCACTTCTTTCTGAAAAACCGACTTGCTTTACTATTTTTTCTTCTTTTATAAATGTTTTTTCTAGAGTTAGCTTTTTTATAATTTTTATCCTTGCTTCAAATCTATCTAATTTATTAAATTCGCCTGTTATTTCATTCAATGTTCCATCTTCGTTCATACAAATAATTGGGTTTAAATTGTATTTTAACCCAATTAAATAGTCATTAGCATCATGTGCTGGAGTACATTTCATAACTCCCGTTCCAAAATTTGGATCAACATATAAATCCGCAATTATAGGGATTATATTATTATTTACAGGGTTTATTACGTTCTTATCAATAAATTGGGTGTACCTAGTGTCATTTGGGTTTACAACAACACAAACATCACCAAACATTGTTTCTGGTCTTGTTGTTGCTATAATTAGCGCTTTTGTCGCATCATCTGAAAGAATGTATTTAAAATAATACATACTCCCTTCTATTTCTTTAAAAATTACTTCGATATTTGAAATAGCTGTTTTTTGTACAGGATCTCAATTTATAATTTTTTTTGCTTTATAAATCATTTTTTTATTATACATTGATGTAAAAACATAATTAACTGTTTCATTAATTTCTGGTGAATATGTAAATTTTTCCTTTGAATAATCTAAACTTAAACCTAATTTTGATCATTGGTGATAAATTTTATTTGCAAATTCATCTTTTCACTCTCAAATTTTTTTAATAAATTCTTCTCTTCCAATATCATAACGTGAAATATTTTGTTTTTTAAGTTCTTGTTCAACTTTAGCTTGTGTAGCTATACCTGCGTGATCCATTCCTGGGATGTACACAGTATCATAATTACACATTTTTTTATAACGAATCATCGCATCTTGTAAGGTGGTATCTCAAGCATGACCTAAATGCAATTTACCTGTAATGTTTGGTGGTGGTATGATAATTGCATATGGTTTTTTTGATGAGTTATTTTCTGCTTTAAAGTATTCTTTTTCTTTTCAGAAATCATATTTACTTTTTTCAACTTCTTTATTATTATATTTTTTATCTAATTGTTTTATCATAATAAATTCTTCTTTCTTTGAAAGATTTTATCTTATAAACTAAAATGACAATAAAATCTTATTCATAAAATAAACATTTAACAACATAAAATCTTTTATTTTTTTATATTTAAAACTTTTAAAAGGAATAAACACATAAACAAGTTGAAGAAATTTAACTAATCTTCTTGTTTTTTTATTTTTTCTTTTTTATTTAAAGCTTTTTGTTGTTTTTTTTCTATTTTTTCTTTAGTTTTTGAAGTTTTCATTTCAGCCATAGCTGTTTTATAATTTGTTGGATCTGATAATTTTCAACTATGTCTATTCATACTAATATGTAATCAACAACCAATACCCATTATAATAGCAATAATAGATACAACAGTTATTGGTAACATAATTTGTCCTAATGGATCATTGACATTTAAAAAGAAATATTGATATGCACGAATATTAAAATGACTAATATACTCATTCGCTCCATTAATAGTTTGACCATCAATTACAAGATTGACGCCTTCTAACGAAGCATAAACTATCCCTCCACGAATTAATCCAAAAGTTAAATATATTATTAAATATACTATACCAATAGAAATATCTCTTGCAAAGAATCTAGATCAATTTGTTTTTTGATAAATTCTATTATCACAAAACAAAGTATATAACAACATCATTAACGGAACAATACCATGTCCAATTTCTTGAACAATAATCATATTTCAAACATCAATTGTTTCAGCTCCACTTAAACCAACTGGTAATAATACCGCATTAAAAATAATTCCAGTAATTGTAATAAAAACTGTAATCATTAAAGTGGATGTTCTAGATAAAATAAAACTTTTATGACCTTTTATGTTTGGTTTAAAATTAAATTTTACTATTGATGTTATAAATCACACCAAAACAAAAATATTGGTTTGGAAAGTAAAGTAACCCATATAAAATAAAGTAAAACCTAAAAAATCTTGTCCTAATACTAATAATTCTTCGCCTGGACCAAAAATTTCTCATCCAGTAAACCCAGTTTCTAAGGTTGCATTTCGCATAGTGTTTATAATATGACCATAATCTAATATTATAAATGTTATAACCATCGCTACACCAAAAAACTTATACCAGAAACGTCAATTGGTGAGGTTTTTTATTTTTAAATACATAATGTACCTCCATTATTTTTCACTATTGATATTCATTTTAGCACTATCAATATTCGTTGTCAATAAACTATGGTGTATGGGTTGTATAAATATTGTGGTTAATGTTTGATATTTTCAAGTTATTAACAAATATCAATTTGTTTTACTGGTATTAAAAAATGATCATTGCAGATCATTTCTTTTGTATATAAATACAACAAGCAAAAATATGTGATGTTACAAGTTGTGTATCATAAGTTTATTGTAAGCACCATAGAAAGTTCCAAAGTATTACCCCATTATAACTCTTAAAGTGATAAATTTTATTTTTTGAAAAAGAATTAATAATCTCTGTTTGAATATTTAAAGCAATTGCAATGTCAGGATTTCTAAAATTATTATTTCTTGAACATTCTGACAAAAATCCAGTTGACATAAAAATAGTTGAAAAACTGAAAAATACAAGAAATTTCTTTTTAAACTTAATTACTCATATCCTACAACTTTGCAACTCGCCCTATTATGCGCTCATACTATTTAATAACTATATTTTTGATCAAGCATCATTTGTTGGATCATTTTTAAATGCAGTTAATTTTTTGATGTCTTTTTTATCGATATATTTTAGTTTTAATGCAGCTTTTAATAAATAATCATAATTACTTAATGTTGTTAAATCACAATTTATATCTTTAAATAGTAAATTTGCTTTTGGCAATAAATATGCAAAAATTGAAACTACACCCAAAACTTCACATCCAGCTTTTCTTAAGATTTCTACAACTTTTACAACACTTCCCCCTGTTGAAATCAAATCTTCAACAACAACGACTTTTATTCCTGGAGTTATCTTTCCTTCAATAGTATTTTCTTTTCCGTGTTGTTTTTTTTCAGCGCGAACATATCCCATAGCTAAATTCATTTTTTGTGCGATTATTGCTGATCAAGGAATTCCAGCCGTTGCAGTACCCATTATCGCTTCAACTGTTGGATATAATTTTTTAATTTGATAAATAAATTTATTTACAATAACATTTCTTTCCTTTGGATAAGATAAAATTAATCGACAATCACAATATATTGGACTTTTAATTCCGCTAGTTCAAGTGAATGGAACATTTGGTTTTAAATCTATTATTCCGATTTTTAATAAAAGTTCTGCAATTTGTTTTTCCATATTACTCCTCCATTACTTTCTTTATTTTTTTATATACTTCTTGTGGCTGCTTATTATTTGTAATTGATCTACCAACCACAATATGGCTACACTTATTATTTTTCGCAAGTTCTGGTGTAGCTATCCGGTGTTGTTCATTAATTAAATCATCTCCTAAACGTATACCAGGTGTTACTGTTAAAAAATCATCTCCACAAATTTCATAAATTTTTTTTACCTCATGCACAGAACAAACTACACCATCTAAACCAGCTTCTTTTGCGAGTTTAGCATACGAAATTACAACATCATCAACCTCACCAGGAATTAATATTTCATTATTCATAATTTCTTTTGAAGTACTTGTTAACTGTGTAACTCCAATACATAACGGTAATTTTTTATTTACAGAACCTTCTTTTAAACCTGCAACTGCAGCTTCCATCATTTGTTTACCCCCAGAACAATGTATATTAATTAATTGAATATCTAGTTTTGCTAAATTTTTCATTGCTTTTCTTACAATACTTGGAATATCATGCAGTTTTAAATCTAAAAAAATATCATGACCTAATTTTTTAATTTTTTCAACAATTTCTAGACCAAAAGCATAAATTAACTCCATTCCAAGTTTTATATATAATGGTTCATTAAATTTATTTAAAAAATCAAAGATTTCTTTCTCTGTTGAAAAATCTAAAGCTATAATTATTTTATTCATAATGACTCCTCCCGATGGCTTCTGTAATATTTTTTATTCCATATTTTTTAAATACTTCTGGTAAATCTGCAATTATTTTTGGACAAGCGTATGGATCTATGAAATTTGACATTCCAACTTGAACAGCGCTAGCACCAGCAAATAAAAATTCTAAAACATCTTCTGCAGAACTAATTCCTCCAACCCCAATGATCGGAATATTTATTGCTTTATAGACTTGATAGATCATGCGAATAGCGATTGGTTTTATTGCAGGACCACTTAATCCACCAGTTCCATTTGCAATTATTGGTTTTTTTGTTTTTAAATTCAAACGCATTCCAATCAAGGTGTTGATTAATACAATTCCATCAGCTCCTGCTTTTTCAACAGCCTTTGCAATTTCAACAATATTTGTAACATTTGGTGTTAATTTAACATATATCGGTTTTGTTGTGACTTTTTTTGACATTTTAGTAATTCTTGCCGCTAATTTTGGGTTTACTCCTAAACTAATTCCTCGTTTTACATTGGGACAACTAATGTTTAACTCATATGCTTTAATGGTCTCTTGATTATTCAATTTTTTTATAACTTTAATATAATCTTCTTCGCAAGAACCTGCTATATTTGCAATTACCTCTGTATCAATTTTTTTTAAAAAAGGTAACTCTTCTTTGATAACATCATTAACCCCAGGATTTTGTAATCCGATTGCATTTAACATACCACTAGCTGTCTCTGCAACTCTTGGTAGAGGATTTCCAAAACGTTTCTCTACTGTGATGCTTTTAGTTACAAAACCTCCTAAAATACTTAAATCATAAAATTTTGCAAATTCACGACCAAATCCAAAACAACCACTTGCTGGAATAA
>JGI994J12354_10003316_pt1 | contig 15106 bp, 10 predicted proteins | sample IntmicLarv3ML3BL_FD_12354 | JGI IMG/M metagenome (IMG submission 12354)
GTAACAGCGGGAACAATATCAAACGAAGCCGCCACTGCGCGGGCATCTCCCGACCAATCGTCCATTTCTCCGGTAGGGCCGTCCTTGATAAAGCTGCCGATATATTCGCCGTCCGTGGCAGAATCCACCATAACATCAATTTCAAAACCCATCGGGTCGCCTGTCAACCCACGCACATGAGCCTTGATAGCGCCTTTGCTTCCAAATTCCACATTGGCGATTTTGAGAATCAATCCATCGCCGGTATGAGAAACCACGCCATCTATCATCGCACCTGATGCTGTTCCTTTTTCAACAATTGTAATGCGATTGCTCGGACCCATAACCGACACACGCAAAGCGTTTTGACTGTATGCGCTGTTGGTGTTTCCCGGGTCGTTCGGGTCGGGGCCATCGTCCACCGGAACTGTATTTGTAGTATTTGCGCCGGTAAATGCCAACGCACGAAAGTTCATGCCGCCGCCTGTGATTATCAGATAAATGGTGTGAACTCCTGTGATTTTTTGCTGGATATCAAACGACGCTGCCGCCAAATCAATACCACCGCTCCATCCATCGGATGTTGCATTACCACGGACAAATGTACCAACAAGCGCTCCATCCGCACTATCCAACCGCATTTCCACCGTCATTCCGGTTTCGTTACCGGTGTTGCCGCATATAGCGACACTTTTTGGTCCATCCGAACCAAAGTCCAGCTTATCAATCCTAATCTTTGAACCGCTGTGGAAATTACTGACAAGATAATCCTCAATCTTTGCCGGTCCATCCGCCGATATTACTCCAGCTGTACCAAGTGCCGTAACATTCGTTTTCTCGTTGTCGTATGCATCAACCTCACCCGCCGCAAAAGCAGTCATACTGCCAAGGCCAAGTATCATTATTCCGGCCGCCAAAAGCGTTATAAGCCGTTTCATCCGCAACACCCCATAATTTTTATTTTTTAATTGATATAATTTCGTATCCCTCGATTTTATCCGGAGCAATCCAAACATATCCATCCTCATATGTGAATGGTACAGGCTCTCCCTGTGGAACCCGCGTAACCGATAACGGCGCTGTTTCACTGCGAACCGCAAGCTTGCGGTCAAACAGCGGAACAACCTCTTCGATTGTGTCTGTATCCCGACATTTTCGCTGTTGTATGTAATTCAAGATGTGAATGATACAATCAGACCCTTGACTGCGCAATGTAATCTCCACATAATTAGGCAAACTGTCGGCACGAACAAGTGGACGCGGCATAATTTTTGCCATCACAGCAGCCAGCATATCCTTACACAGCCGGTTGCCGTACCGTGCGTATTCGCTAAAAAGCGGCTGTGATATCGTTACCGCTCTCCCCTGCCTGAATACAGCCGATTCGCCCTGCGATTTATCCGGCGGCGTTTGTCTGTGGGAGCAAAAATGGTCATAAGTCCGATTGAAATACGGGTCAACCACTGCCGCCAAACATTCCGTGCTTTCCAGCGGACATATCCGGCGCGCCGGTTCATAAAACGCATATTCCATTGAAGGAACACGTGGAAAAAATTCAGTATCAAGCCGCAAATAACGCGGACTGTATTCCGCCGCGCCTTCGGACAGCACTCCCAAATCCAAGAGCTGCGTCCCATCGGAATTTTCTCCTGACATACCCGTTACCAGCACCGCCTTGCCCGCATGTATGTGTTTGTTTATACGCTCCGCCTGTTGCTCATTCAGAATAATACTATCCGGCAAAACCAGCAGGTCATAATGTTCCAAATCGCATTCCCAGTCCAGCAAATCAAACACCATATGAAGCTCGGTAAACATCCGGTAAGCTCCTTCGGTGGGCAATCCCGGCATTTGCGTTGCTCCATTGTCCAAAAAGATACCAATTTCCGCCATTTTTGTTGTGTTCACCAACCACGGCTCCCGCCGCTCTATTTCAGCAAACACACTGCCGATACGCTCATAAACAGTCGGGTCAAGTGTTCCCCTTGGATGCAGCTGGTCACCGACTGATACATGAGCACCGCAAGCAAGGCCGCGAAAGCATTCATATTCCAGCGCTTCCTTGTTGCGTAATGTGCCGAAATCACCCCACGACAGGTGAAACCTGCCGTTCATCATTGTGATAGGCTTATCCCGATAATTCAGATGGTTCGCACAAATCGGAAAGTGCGTGTATCCCCAATACCCACCCGGCAATGACTCAATATCCACCACATCCATTGTCTCGCATTTTCGGTTGTTGGACAAGAGGGAAATATCTGCCAAATCCGGCTCAGCCGGACCACCGTTGTAATACACCGATACACCCGGCGCAATATCGGATAAGTAAGATGTAAATTCTTCCATGAACCCAATTTCATTCAACCTGTCATGCTTGCACACATCATCGGGATTTTGCGGATTCATACCACGCTCCACCATATCCTTTTGGCATGACGGGCATACACATCCGCATGAGGTAATAATATCCATCCAAAACCCGTCCGGAGAAAATAACGCAAATTCCTCTGCAAGCTCCTGCTTCAAATGGTCGCGATAAGCTTTATTTCCGACACAAAGACTGTGCCATTTGTAATAATGATTCGCAAACGGCGTAGTATTTCCCAGTCGTCCTTCTATATCCAACTGCATCCATTCCGGATGAAGCTCCGCCGCCCGTTCGTTCCATCCCACGCAGGTATATACCACAACACCGATTCCGTGACGGCGGCACGCATCCGCCTGCTGCCCCAATAAATCAATGCTCAGTCCCGGATGCATCTCCCCCACCACTGTGGGATAGTAATAATAGCCATGGTGACACTTTGCGAACAGGTTCACCGATTGCACGTGCGCCTTTGCCAGCGTACCGGCAAAAGCATCAGCATCAAATGCGACACCAACATCGGAAATATCCGGAGAAGTATGAAAATCCAAATGAATTTGGCGATATGGTATGTTCATGTTTCCAGTTCCTCTCGAGAATAATTGTTAGGAAGCACCTCCGACGGAGACTTTTGATACCAGTAAGCCACCGAAGCGATATCATCACGAAGCGGCATGTACCGGCCGTTATTTCGCCATCCCAGCGCCTGAATTGTAACCCGCATCTGTGACTCAAACCGAATCGGGTCAGCCAAATGCCAGCGATACATTCCGAATCGCATTTGCGAACTGTACAAACCATCCGGACGAATCACCTGACACAACCCGGCATATTGAGTGGTGTATGGCTCATATTGATGAGTTTGCTGGTTTTCAAAGTTGTATGAACCGCAAAAATAATCTTCAGTACCTGTGCCACATATAGTGGGAAATTCTCCATCACCATCCATAAAAAACTTCACTTCGCCTTCACCCCACCAACCATTGCTGTGCACGCCCCACGCAAGGTAGGTTCCCACATACTGTCCCTTATCCTGTACATTGTCAAGAATAACATACTCCGACTTGTCAGGCAGCGGATTAACACGGCGAAACCGTGCATGAAAATAGGCGGCGGTTTCCGGCACGCTCATAAGCGCATAATCAATTTGATAATACAGCACCATTTCGGACTCGGAAATGTTTTCCATCGTGATGCGGCATTGCTTCCGAAACGGCATAGGCCAATAACAATTGAACGCGCTGCCGGGATTTACACACACAGCCGACGAAGAAATCGGTGCGTATGTATTCCATCCCATTGCGAAAAAATCGCCCACCGGACATTGTATCGACGGAACATCGCAACCGTCCCAATAGACACGAATAATGCTGAACCGCCAGTTTCCGGTCGGTGTCATCCAAATGTGCCGCAATACCCCTTCGCCGTCAATATCGGCAATCACAGCCGTTTCTCCCGCGCCAATCTTGAGGTATGGATTCACCTTCCATCCGCGGCCTAACAGCTCCGCCGCATAGGAGGCGACACCCTCACCAATTTCCGCCCGCGCACCCATTCCGACACCTCCGGTAGGGTTTTCGGGGCTGATTGAGCGGGATTTTGCATCGGATAACCGCCAAACCGAATGAAGCCCTTCGGACAATCCATCCACATCCGCCACCTCTTTCTACTATTTATCGAGCTTAATCTTATCCATCAAGTGCTGATACTCGGCTTCAAGACCAGCCTCATCCATAACCTTTTTCGCCTCGTCGGGCCATTTTCCATCGGCAACCTCCGGATTATCCTCCACCTTAACATCCGTTAGCCCTTCGCTGACCGATGTGCGAATATTGCTATGCCAGTTATCGGTTACATTGAGGTGATGACTTGTAGCGTTTGCACCCGGCACCGGACTGTTTCCGTTGACGTGAATCCAGAAAATCTTTTCATCCGCGTGTGCATTATCCACAACGTTGTATCGTGTAGTAAAATACGCCGATCCTTCATCGTGATACAATCCGCCAAACGCCTGCGCCTGGTCATAAACATAGTTATATTCCACACTCGAATCAGGCTGTTGTCCAAGGGTATAAATACCACCGCCATCTCGGTTTTTCTGCATAAATTTACCAATTTCATTATGACTGATAACGTTTTCGCGGGAAACTGTGGAGTTCAGATAAAACCACCATCCCCATCCGACCGACATACCGGAATATGGCAAATCATAGAAATAGTTGTGAGTAATGGTCGTTTTTGCCGCCCAATACACGGTAAGAGCCGGCGCGCTCCAATAATCAAGACCAATTTTGTGGAACACATTATTGTCAATCAAGTTATTTATACACTGCTGTTCAGCCGATGCATCACTCGACCTGTCATTTGACAACGACATACCGCCCTCTGACGTTTCGCGAAACACGTTGCCCTGCACTACACAGTTTTGAACGGCATATTCCATTCCCAGTGCTGTCGTGCCCATGTTTTCGAAGGTACAGCCCTTGAATGACAGATTGTCAGCGTAACGAACCGTAATATTAGCAGGAATATTGGCATATTCCACATTGATTTTTCCGCTCGGTGTGCGAGTCAAAACCATTTTGTTTTGTGCCTGATTAATAATAAGTCCTTGACGGCTCGGCTCGTTCCATGCTCCGTGGCGGAATACAATCCCATCAAAATCAAGGAAAGAAACCTTGCCTTCTCCGCTGCCTTCAATGCGAATCATATCCTCCACAACCGGAACAAAAAACCGTGTTGTACGCATATCAACATCACTCGGAGGATAGAAATACAGCTCCTCCGCATGGGTATCGTAATACCACTCGCCCGGCTCGTCCAACAGCGCGGAGTTGTTTTGGAGATAACATTTGAATTTGATATTCGGATAAAAATCCTCAACCTGACCCTGACGAATCATAGTTTCCATCATATCTGTGAAATCATTGTAAGTAGACTCATGAAATGCCACTGTACGCGCTGTGGAGTCAACACCAACAATCGGCATGTATATGGATTTCCATTCAACCGGCCAATGCAGCTCTGTACCGGTCAAATCCTGACCATCCAGCTTTTCAAGAGCTTCATCAACTCCATACAGCTTAATACTCTGAGATTTATCGCTCGCCTTAACCCACGCCCATTCAAGCCCCTCACCTGCCGAAGCTACCGGCATAGCCATATCACCCGCGTAGAATTGTCTCACAAATGGAACACCCTGTAACTTGACCTTATACATTTTGTGTCCGTTAAGCTCGGCATTTTGCCACTGTGTCAACTGAATCCCCCCGCTGAGTACCGGGGGATTTTTCGGGTCAAGCGCCTTGTACTGAATACGTCCATCCGCTTTGCCGGAATCCTCTTCGGTAAAATTGAGCGGCTGGAACAAGCGGTAATATCCGCCTTTTAAATAAACTGTAACATCACCGGAAATGCTGTCCTTGAGCTTTCGCAGAACGTCCCGCGCATAATAAAGTGTACGAAACGGAGCATCCTCTGTACCTGCGTTGTTATCGCTTCCATCCGGCGAAACATAGTATGTGTTTTGCGCGGTAACTGCCGAAGAAACATCCCCCTCAGCACGCTCTAATTGAGAAATATTCATGGAACTCACTCCCGAATCAACCACCGGTTGCTCCGATGGTGGTTTTACGTCCTCCGCAGGCTCACATCCCGCCAATGTCAAAGTCGCCATCAATGCAGCAACCGCAATCGCGGTCATCTGCCGAATCCATTTTCCATTACGCATAGCGATTCCTCCTAAAACTTACCGACAAGAAATTGTCGGTTATTTGCTTGCCCGCCACGCATCCAGCTGGGCTTGTTTTTCCGCGATAATTTTGTCAGCACCCGCCGAATTAAGTTTTGTCAAAAATTCCTGGTATTTAGCAGGAGTATCATCAAAAAGTCCCAACAACAGCGGCATATAATACTCATCATAAACAGCAGTGCAATTGGCTATTTCGGTTTTGACCTTTGTGGAATCAAACATAAATCCATAGCTTTCTGACACCTTTGAAGTGTTGTTGATTTCCTTTGTTTTTTCCCAAACGTTGTCGTTCTGCGTTGGTTGTAACCACAGATTAAACTGGTTGCCGAATTCCCACGCCATCGGCATGTTGTATCCGCTGTCGGGAATAAGCTCTACCCTCTTGTCCCCTGTCTTGTTATAATGGCGGCCTTCAATACCATATACAAGCATATTAAAAGCTTCCTCATTGCTGTACAGAAGATTAAGAACCTTCATGCACCGAGCGGGATTTTGCGCGGTACGGCTGATCGCATTCATGGTACCGATTACCCAACTGGAATACATAAGCGGCTCATTGAGCGGCACAACATAAAATTCACGGCCGGTATACTGTACTTCTTCCGCTTCAACGCCGGGCTTATATGTTGTAGGCATACGCATACAAATCTTGCGAATGTTTGTGTACGCCGTCAGAATATCACTTTTGAAATATCCCTTTTCATACCAACGGGCGCCCATTTCCATAACACCCTTCCACTCATCGCTCTCATATTGATTAAACACCTTACCATTGGGGTCATTAGCGTCCACAAATCCCGGAATTTTGTACAGCGCTCCCAAATCATCCCACTGGAAATAAGGTAAAAAGGATTGAACATCGAACATCTCACAGATATCCTTTTCGCCCTGCTGCTTACAATATTCAAAAAACGACTCCATATCCTCGTATTTTTTAATGCTCGCAATGTCAAATCCGGATTTATCAACCATCTCCTTGCTCAACGAAACGCAGGCTTGGCGAGGCAGAATTTGCATGTTGATAACACCGTAAATCTTGTTGTTAATGCGTGCGGCTTCCCAATATTTTTCATCAACAACCGACAAAATATCCTTTCCATGCTCCTTGAGCAGGTCGTCCAGCTCCACATACGCTTCCCGGCGAACATTTTCTGCATAGTTATTCAACCACGGAGATGTAAAGCACATGTCAAATTCCTTATCTGATGCATTGATTTTGATGGCTGCTGTGGATGCATAATCAGCGATACCGACCGGATGCAAAATCAGCTCGGTATTCAACTCCTTCAGCATAATTCTGTTCAAGTCCTCCTGAACATCCCGCACATCGTTGGGAACCATACCGCCAACAGCGAACCAATAGTGTACCTTTTCTCTTGATTCTACGTTATCCGATACATCTGGGGGAGGTGCGTCACCGGAAGAACTGCACCCACTCATCATGGCGATGCAAATAACCACAGCAGACAGCAAAAGTAATAATCTGGAAATCAATTTCATTGAAATAACCGCCTTTCTCATAATAATTTAACCCTTCATTGCACCCATTGTTAAACCTGACACAAAATACTTTTGAAAAAACATAAAAACAAACAGCATCGGACCTGCCGCCACAAGACACATGGCAAAAAGAATTGGGTCAGACGGCACATCGGTCAGCGGCATGCCGGGCGTTCCGGCATTTTGCTTTATATATTCGATATACTGTGTGAACTGGTCCATAAGATTTTGAAGCGGCAGTAAATCCTTATCGGTGATATAAATTCTAGCGTTGATAACATCGTTCCAATACATCAGCACAATGAACATACCAACCGTTGCAAGACCCGGCTTTACAATAGGAAGCACAATATCGGTGAAAATACGGTATTCGCTGGCTCCGTCCAATCTTGCGCTCTCATAAATTCCGCTCGGTGTTTCCTGCATAAACATACGCAGCAAAAACACGTTATTCGGCACAACCAATGACGGGAGAATCAGTACCCACAGCGTGTTTCCGATGTTGAGATATTGCGTCATCAGAATATAACTGGGTACAAGCCCACCGCTGAAAATCATTGTAATAAACAAATACAGCGACACCTTACCGCGGTGTTTGAAATCTACGCGGGACAACGGATAAGCCAGCGTAGCAGTCAGCACCAAATTCAGCACAGTACCAACTATTGTAACAAAAAACGAAACGCCATAAGCGCGGATAATGGTTTCGGGAAATTTGAACAGATATTGATATGCTTCAAATGTTACCCGCTTTGGAAAAAGGGAAAATCCGTTGCTGTCGATTATATTTTGTGGTGTCAACGATATGCTGATGACAAGCACAAAAGGGATAATACAAGCAAGACAGAAAAACAATAGAATAGCTCCCAACACAATGCGGTAGCATAATCTGGTTTGGTTCAGGTTTGCAGTTTTCATTCTCTTTGCCATAATCATAAACAAAACACCTCCCTTTTAAAATAATGCAGCTTTGCGGTTGACACGGCGCACAATCAAGTTAGTGGTTACAATCAGAATACATCCCACTACCGATTGGAAAAGACCGACCGCCGCCGCACGGGAAAAATCATAGCTGTTCATCAGTGCACGATAAACATAAGTATCAATAACGTCGGTTACTTCATACAGCATTGAGCTGTTTCGAGTGCCAAAATAGAAAATCCCAAAATCAGCGCGAATAATATTTCCAAGTGCCATTACTGTCATAACAACTATCATGGATTTAAGCGACGGAAGTGTAATATGCCGGACACACTGCAAACGGCTTGCGCCGTCGATTGAAGCCGCTTCGTAATATTCCTTGTCAATACCTATTATGTTGGCATAGTAGATGATGGCACTGACACCCGCACCCTTCCATATGTTGATAACCGGTAAAATAACCCGCCAATAACCCGCCGAAGAATAAAAGTTTATGGCTTTTCCCGTCATATCCTGAATCAATACGGTTATCAATCCGGCGGGATCAAGCATTGTCTTGAGAATCAGACCTGCCAGCGCCCACGAAATAAAAAACGGCAGGAACATCATGGTTTGAGCCGACTTAAGAAAAAAGCGGCTGCGAATTTCGTTCATTACAAGAGCCAGCAACAACGCTACCACCAAGCTGGAAGCAATAAAGATAATATTCATGAATACAGTATTAAAGGTAATTCGTGCCGCATCATCGGATTGAAAAAAGAAACGAAAATTATCCAATCCGACAAATTCACTGAATATATGTGTGCGCGGTTTAAAATCCTGAAAAGCCATCACAATGCCAATCATAGGCACATAAGCAAAAATGAACAGCTTAATCATAGCCGGTACACACATTGTCAAAAGCTGACGGTCACTGGAAGCCCGCAACGAGGTTTTCTTTCCCTTTTTTTGCCTATCCCTCCCACCGACAGCACCGGCATTTATTTTGAAACCATCTTCCATGCCGCGCATAATTACAACCATTCCCTTCTTTAACAATCAATAGATGTTCGGCGGACTCAAAACCGCTCGCCATCCGCAATATTATAGTAGCACATCAAAACCGCCGTTGCATAGTGCAAAAAACGTACAAACGATTTCAAAAGCGGAACATTCGGGATTTTAATCAATATTAAACTCCAAACTTCATTTTTTGAAGTTGACAGTCTGATTTTCGTTTGTTATGATTAGGTGTGATATTTATATTTTTTACATAATGATATCGGAGGAACTTTTTTTGAAAATAAAAACTCCATCAGGATTACGCAGCAATAAGGTTATTCGTCAGTTAACCATTACATTTATTCTTGGAATTTGTATTGTGTGGATTGTCAACACGGTGTGTATGGCGATGTATACACGCCAGCGGGCTATTGACGATATGGTAACATATGAAGATGAAGTTATGAACCGTCTCAACGATAACATCAACAATATGAATGACAGCGCAATGACAATTTTACAGCTGCTTGATTCCGACAAGTATATCAGAGAAATCACGACATATGACAATTTGTCGGATGTGGAAATCTTGACCCGACTGTCACAAATTCCGAATTATAACCTTGTTTCCCGGTATGTTAATAATTATTACCTAATAAACCGGCAGCTTGAACGTGTTTGTTCCCGCCGGTTCATGTCTACATTTGATAATTTTAACGATAAGGAAATCCTTGAGCTTATTGAGGAACCGGCGCATCTGCCGCGATTCAAGCCAATTCCTCGGCAAAATGTACCTTCTTTTGACGGAACATCTATACACAACTATTTTACCTATCTTCAATTTGACCCGACGGCCAACATGCCAAGCGAAGCTTTTTTGGTACTCAACATATCTGAAAACTGGATACAAGATACAATTGACGAGCTTTGTGACACGGATGAGCAGGTTTTGATTCTTGACGCTGACGGAAAAACCGTGCTGACCAGCAAAAACGGGTTTGATTTTGAGGAAGATTTTATGCATCTGGTTATCGACAAAATCAATGGAGGCGTTGGTCAGGAATTTGTATCTGTCAGACTGAACGGACGTTCATATATTGCATTGAGTGCCGCAATTGACGATAACAAGGACGACAGCAAGCTTTGGACAATAATCCGCCTTATTCCCGCGTCACGCATCTATTCGCAAGCCAACACGGTGCTGTTAATCTGCTGTATAATCGGGCTGTTGGTGCTCATGAGCGGTCTGTTTGTGTTCAGCCTGCTGTCAAAACGTATTTACCAGCCGGTTGGCACACTGATTGAGCGTGTTTACACTTTGGAACGCCAAAAGGACAAGGCGTATCCCTATTTAAAGGAAATTATAAGCAATCTGATTCACAATTCCAATCATGATACCGACCCAACAGTTATTCGGGAGATGTTCGCACAATACGGTATCCGCATAAATCTGGGCGGAGATATACAGCTGGTGGCATGTCGGGTTGACAATTACGCCGAATTTTGCGACAGGTATGACGCCCGGACGAGAGCTACCTATAAATATGCCATTACAAACGTCGCACAGGATTTGTTTAAAGATATTAAATCTGAAAATGAACATCCCTCCGGTCTGTGTATGGTGGAAGGCGTTGATGTAGCTCCGGACACAATTCTGCTTATTTTAAACGGTTTCACCCGCGATGTCGGTGATTCATTTGAGGATATACGCGCAGTTTTGGATAAACTTCAAAAATTCATCTTACAAGAATTGGACTTCAGCTTTTCATGTGCAATATCTGATGCAGGAATGTTTGGTGATATTAAAAACCAGTACAACCAGGCTCAAGATATTTTAGACCACCGCTTTACACTTGGCCGCGGAGTTGTTTTGTCTCCCGATGACGTGTCACATCAACAACCCTCCGGATACAAGCCGCTGCACCTTGTTACCCAAAAGCTCTCTGACCGGATGCTGCTTATGGACTATGAACAGGCAAAGGTGTTAGTGCTATCCACTCTTAAGGATACCGAAACATACTCTTATTCGACCTGCATACAGGTTCTGTCCCGTATAAGCAACACCATTACCGATTGCCTGTATACCCTGCGGGACGACCGGCAATTAAACACAAAACCGATTATTGACACATGGAAATTCTCATTTGACCGCGCCGAAACCATGCAAGATATCCGCGAAGCGGTCAATCTGCTTTTTGAACAACTGACCTCAATGGACGACGCACGGGACGACGATGGCTCATACATTAAGCTGGTCGAACAAATCCGGCAATATATTGAGGAAAATTATTCGGATTCTAATCTTTCACTAAATATGCTTGCCGACCATTTCAAGTTTTCACCGGCATATCTTGGCAGGATTTTCAAGCGAATAACGAATAATTCAGTGCTGAACTATATCACCGATGTTCGCCTTTCGCGTACAGCCGACATGCTTGTCCAAACTGACATGAATATAAAGGGCATTGCTGCCGCATGTGGAATTGACAACCCGACCTATCTGTATACTCTTTTCAAGAAAAAATACAAACAAACCCCCGGCGAATATAAACAACTGCACAGTCGTCCGGAATAACAGTACAAAAAAAGCTTATGTTGTTGATATTAACGAGGGAATCTGTTGACTTTTTTGAAAGCACGAACTATAATTAATTTATCCTGTAAAACATATCTTAACACGCAGACTCGCGGAATTGGCATGGATGTTATACACTGTTTCTATAAAATTTTGGAGGAGATGGAATAACATGAAATATAAATTTTTATTTGCGTTATTGTTTGTGTTGTTTATGATGACTTGTTCAAGCTGCGGTTATACCAAAATAATTCCTGATGGAAGATGGGAAAGCGAAAGCCCAAAAATGTATATTGATGTGGGTGGTGCAATTTCAACAGCGAGTGGTGTAAATCCACATAAGATTAACATCGGAGAATTGGTTAATGATGACGGTACTGTCACAAAAATAGAATTTGAGTATTTGTATGAGGGATGGAGTATTCAAAGTTTTCAAGAATACGGCAAATATATACCTGAAGGCGATATATACATAGGAACTTACAAACTTAAAGGCGATATTCTAACACTAAAGTTGAGAACTGGAGGAGAAATCGTTTTAACGAAAACAGGCAATCTTCCCACGGAAACTTCAAGCAGTGTACCGGAAAAGGCTTTTGATATTTCTGAATTTAATGCATTGGGCACTTTTATTTGTGCCAGTGATAGTTTTGAAACAGAATTTCACAAAAAATACCCCAGCACTATTCCTTTGATTGCTTTTTACAGCGCCGACACATGTCATGTTAGAGTTAATTATGGAGAAGGCATGTGTGATGTGGCGGGATTTTACACGATTGAAGGGGAAAATATCAATGTGAAATTAGATTTTCGTGACACTATTTTCGAAGGTATAGGAACTGAATATATGGATAATCAATATGTTTTTAGTATCGTAAGCAATAAGCAAATCGTTATTGATAGAGACTGCTACACTGTTAATCAAGGAGATTGTTTTGTGAAAACACAATAACCGGTGTCATAAAGGTTGGGAATTTAAATTGAACAGGCAGATGATTATGAATCAATACAGAATCACAAAATACAATCCTGCGCATCGCAATGGGCGAGGGGAATATACCATTAATGAATGGACGGATTTTTCTGACATAGGCAAAAAATTTGATGGTGTAGAATTGACTACAGATATGTATTTGGAAGTTGAAAATGCATATATATCTGTTGCCATTGCTGTTTTTGAAAGAATGAATATTAATTATGTGACCATTCGACAATTGGAGAAACATACCGGTTTTTGTCAATTTCAGAACAATCAAAAAATAACACTTTCCGAGTTGAGACACGTGATTAAAGACATTTTGAGAAATCGTTTTTGGTGTAAGCTTATCGCAGAAAATTGTTTTGTCCATTTTGGCTATGACTTTTATATGTATATTGGTTGCAACATATCAAAGGAAGAAATAGTGAAAAATGCTTTGGAGAAAGGACTATTCGCGGAAGAAATAAAATCTCCATATTAAAAAAGTTCAATAATGTGAAAGTCTGTCCTTGTGGCCGCGTTGCGGTACAAGACGATGACCCACAATCTCCCACTCACCTCCACCCTGTCATTTCGAACAACACAAAAAGCCCTTGTAAACGTAATTGTTTACAAGGGCTTTTTCACACCTTAGTGCAATAGTAGTGGTGTAGTAGGAGTTTTAGGAAAAGCCAGTGAAATCAATGGTTTGTGGTTGATATAGTAATGACTTGTCTTACAAACGGCTATTTATAGGACTTTCCAGATCTACAGTATTTGCACAATTCACAGTCGTAATTTGATGCACCGCAATTAGGACAGTTCCAACTTATTGTTTTTTGTTTTTCGTGTTCAAATTGTTTATCCATAATGCCTATTTGAGCATCTCTTTCTGCTTCAACAAGGCTAATCTTAGCCATTGCTTTCTTTTTGATAACTGACTTATAAGATCTAAATCCGAATATACCAAGAAGTATTGGTAATCCGAAAACAAAGGCAGCTGCTAATATTACGGCTCTCGTTTGATCGGAATTATTAACCTCGCCATCTTTTAAAACATCCCATCCATTCGGCTCACCGTCATAATAGCGGTATTTTTTTCCGTTCCATAGATTACCGTCAACAAAAGTTCCTTCTTCAATTATTTGATTATTTATGTACTTTGCTCCTTTTCCGTTTAAGCGGTCGTTATGAAATTTGCCAATCTGTTTTTCGCCAGAGCTTGAGGTCAAAGTCCCCTGTCCACCAAAGTGCCCACTAACAAATTCGCCTTCGTAAATCCATTCAATTCCTCCAGGTGCATTAAATTCAAATGATCCATTTTCATGAGGTAAATCGTTTTCAAGTATGCCCGTGTATATCCCGGAACGAGGACCAAAAGACAATATTAACGTAATTTCATAATCGCTTACTACCTCCGCAACTGCGCTAAAAGAAAACAATACTAATAAGATAAATATTAAAGAGAATAAAATGGTTGCTTTTTTCATCTACAATAACTCCTAATTATTTTGTCAAGAGAAGGGTGGAAATTATTTTTTATGAACGAACAAGAAATACATCCAACCTTGACAAAACAAATAATAACTATAATATCAACAGGGCAAGAAAAGCCACAGTTTAGTTTGCCGCTTAATTGACATATTTTATGCTTGCTATCCTTTAGGAAATAATAAAACAATGTTCTGTATAGGATGTTCAAACCCTATACAGAACATTGGGAATGGAGCGGCTTACGAGACTCGAACTCGCTACCTCCACCTTGGCAAGGTGGCGCTCTACCAGATGAGCTAAAGCCGCAAATTTGTTGCGGCGCTTTACACCGCAAGACTTTACCGTCGCATATTTCCCACCAAAACAGCGGGACAAAACAGAAAAAATGGTGCCTCCGGCCGGAATCGAACCAGCGACACGTGGATTTTCAGTCCACTGCTCTACCGACTGAGCTACAGAGGCATATTTGCGAATTCTGCCGATATAACAAAATTCGCTGTTGGCGACCCGGAACGGGCTCGAACCGTCGACCTCTAGCGTGACAGGCTAGCGTTCTAACCAACTGAACTACCGGGCCAAATA
>JGI994J12354_10003317_pt1 | contig 15104 bp, 12 predicted proteins | sample IntmicLarv3ML3BL_FD_12354 | JGI IMG/M metagenome (IMG submission 12354)
CAATACCCAGTTCTTTCGCTCTGTTTTCAACTATTTCAGAGCGCCTGCCTGTAAGAATTACAGGCTTTATCCCATGTCTAGGCAACAAGTCGTTAATTGCATAGCCATCCTTTACATCAAACGATTTCATAATTTCACCGTTTATGCCCATGTAAATTTTACCGTCTGTTAAAGTACCATCAACGTCCATTACAAGAAATTTTATTTTATTGGCGCTCACTGCTTCACCTCAAACAATTTCTGAAATAAGCTAGGCGTAATTAAGCGAATTTTGCAAAAACCCTTTACCATATCAATATAATTTGAAAGCATTTCGCCGATATCTTCATTTATTCCATCAAGATGCGGTGCCAGCCGCTCTACTTCAAAATATTTATCGAAGTAATTACTTTCTACATTTGAAGAAAAACCATCCATGCCGGCTATCGCAATATCCCTTATATGAAGCCGTTTCAGCAGATTAAGGAGCATTATCACGCTATTATCAAATAATTTATACCCATGATTCACAACGCTGTGATAATTAATTATTATATCGCTTTTTATTTCTTGTGCCAGATTAGAAGTAACTATCAACCTCTCATTGTGTAATTTGGGATTATATCGTTTTTTATTTGCGAAAAAGCTGTAACTACCTGCATAGTCCGAAACAAAGTTGATACTTATAATAATGGGATTTACTTCTTCAATATATTTATCAATAATTGCTTTATGGGTTTCAAGAGTTTTCCCCGGTGCGCAAATCAGTATAGGCTTTGATAAAAGCAATTCGCTTAACCTTAACATTCCATTACTGTCATCATATTTGCTATCGCCATAGTCCTTAATAAGCCGGTCAATTTTATCATAATCGTATCTTTGCCTTTCGTCCTCATCAAGCGTAGCCAAAATATTTTTAATATCCTTTGTATCCATCCTAAATTTTTGGGTAAGATACATGACATTGTTAGGATGGCTCCTATATATACCCGATAAAAGCGCCGAAGGCGAATAACCCCAGTGAAATTTTTCTCTCAAATCATGTAAATGCTCATCAATTATATCAAAAATAATATCTGTATTATAAGCATATTTCATTTTTCTTGCGAGAAAATCCACTATTAACTCTGTATTTAAATTGCCTGCGCCCTTACCCATACCGTCAAGTGTTGCATCAATAATAATTTTACGAACGCCGCAGCTCAGTCGCACAATTTCAAGCGCAAATGAAAACGATAATTGAAAATTATTATGAGAATGAAAATCAATGGCAATATTCTTATTCAGATTGTGATCAATCAGCCCATATATTCTCGATACATCATCAACATACATAGCCCCATAGGTATCGACTATGCCAAAACTTCTAGGTTTAATTTCATTTACCATCTCTACTATTTCCAGTAATTCAATGTCAGAATAATTAAGGGAATTTACGCCTTGTATAAATAAGCTATAGCCCTTCTCCTTAACAGTATTAAAAGCTACTCTTAAACCATCATAATCATTTTCATAATCCTTCTTTGTAAAGCCAACGCGCAAGCCATCAATAGTGCCTTCTCGCCTGGCTTTTAATGTTGAAAAATCAAACATGCCATAGTCAATGAACGCCACATATTCTGTTCCGTTTGATTTTTGAGGAATGAAGGGCGTAATTTGGTCTACATCTGTAAAAAAGGTACTATTTCCAACATAATTTACATTTTTGGCATCACGTAAAAAACCCATTTCAACTATATCAATCCCTGCACTTGAAAGCTTATTCGATATACTGGCAATATCGCGGTCATAAAACTCACAATCAATAATTCTGCCGCCATCGCGAAGGGTACAGTCAAGTATCTTTATATTTTTCATGGGTTTTACCTATTCCTTTCTTTCCAAATATGACGCAACCGCCTCCGCAAGTGCAAAGTCTTCAGCAGTATCAATATCAATCTGCTCAAATTGATTTACAATATGCATATAGGGATTGTTACCGATGCGCCGCCCGGTTGATTCAAATACTTCGCGCTTGAAAATGAAAAATGCTCCCGTTTCCATATACACAGGCTCCAGATTTTGTGTTGTTACAAGATTATCCATTGAATAATTCAAAGGCTTGCCCTGATACCAGCAATAATCCTGCAATTCAACGACACTGAACGCTGAATCATATCCTTCACTAATAACTTTTCTCAGTGCAATTTCAATTGAGCGCGCAAGAGTAAACGGCTGAGTAACATGAGTAAGCACATATATATCAGCTTTAACATCTCGCAGAAAATGCTCAATAATTTCTGTTCCCTTTACCTCGCCACCATCCAGATATGAATCCCTTTTCAAAAATTGTATCCCTGATGGTATATAGGGAATTATCCTTTCATCACTACAATAAACATATTTGTCATCTATTAAGTCAATTTTTGAAGATGTTTCAAATATATAGTTACAAAGAGGCTTTCCATTTAGATCCATTAAGTTTTTACCCGGCAATCGTTGATTGTTCAGCTTAATAGGTATAAATAATGCTGTTTTCATTTTTCACTTCCTCACTTCAAGTATAAGATATTCGGCAGTTTCCGCTTTCGCCATTTCCGCTTTATAACATGCATTAAGGGCAGGTGTTACAAAATCAAATACCGCTTCCCCCTTGGGCATACGGGTTTGCAGCCATGCAATAAGATTGCCAATGCCGAAGCGTTGGTGATATTTCAAACCATATTCCGAGAACCCTGAGTTTTGAGCCATATATTTAAGGCTATCTCCGGAAAATACCCATGGGTGCTGAACCGAAAACACAAAAGAGTCAAACTCCGCGCCCAGTAGAAATCTCAACACGGGATAATCCGTTGGCGTACCTATGTATGCTACACCATCCGGTGCCAACAAATTATATACATCCTTCAAAAACTTTTGGGGGTCATCCACATGCTCAATCACATCGTAAGATGTTATAACTTCAACCTTGTTTTCATATTTTGCAAACGCTTCATGCGCATAGGGAAAGACCTCATAGCCTTTTAATCTAAGCTGTTCTGCAAAGCTTTCGTTTGGCTCTACAAGAAGCATCTTTTTTGCAACACCTGAAATATAATCTGCATAGCCCGCACCACCACAGCCTATATCCATACACAATTTGTTGCGATAAACAGAAGTGCCCACATAATTAAGCTTATCAAGTATCTCACCGTCATGCTTATTATAAAACTCAGATAATGTAACACTTTCCCCCATGCTCTCACGATACGCGTCTGTTTGATATAGGCTATCACCACAAGCAATGCTTTCATGCCATATGGTTCGACAACTGTCACAACAATACACCGATATATCATCATCTGTCATATGACCGGGCGCACCATTTCTGATTTTTCCGTAATAAGTTATATTTATATTTTTTGAACCACATATTGGACAGTTCATGATTCGCTCCTTTATTTCGTGATTGCCACACTTAGCCCATCACCAATAGGCAATATGGAAATTGCATGCCCCAGCTCCGCTTCAAAATCGAATACTGCCTTTCGCACATTTGGATATTCTTCCCCAAAAAAATCATGTACAAGAATCACGCCACCGAGACTCATTTTATCCCAGAAAAATTTCAGCCCGCGAAATGTAGGCAGGTATAAATCCATATCCAAATTAACAAAGCAATATGAATAATCAGATTTCAGCGCAATTGCACTTTCGGGAAAATATCCGGGGTATATTCTGGCAAGCTCAGGATGCGGCAGTTTATCTTTTACAATTTGAATTGAGGTATTGCTATAATTTCCGGTTGATGCTGCCGATTCAAATGTTTCACAAGCAATATCTTTATCCGAAAAGCCTTCAAATGTATCAAAGAGATGTAGTATACGATTTGGGAAAAAAAGATTTATATACTTAGCAAAATCACCTCTGAAAACGCCAGCCTCAGCAACATCTCCGGGTATGTTACGCGCATTGAGTATTTCAGAAAACGCTCTCAACCACTCAATGCGAAGCTGAACCGACTGAGGTTGAAAAGTTTCAATTTGAAAACTTTCTATACCCATTGAAAACAGTTGATTTTCTATATCCTCTGCATACATAGATGCAATATAAATCTTATCATACTCCATTTGCGCTATATGCTCCGGAGACAAAATAGAAATACCGAATATTTCACCGCCTTGTTTTTCTTTATTATTATCAACAAACCCTACAACTTCTATTTGCGGTTTATTCGCCAACTCATTGTATATGCGGCGCCCCTGACCTCCCGCACCGAATATGATTACTTTTATACTCGCCACCTCCGTGTCCAAGATTTATAATATAAACCTCTTAAGCCAATGTTTACATTAACTTAATCCATCTCAAAATAGACTAACAGCATATTTTCCGAAACACAAAATACGCAAATATCCTATAACTAAAACAAACTATCAAAATCTACTCTCTCAAATATTTCAAGCGCGCCGCCTCGCGTAGCATTGCAAATTTTTATTCCATGCCCTTCGCAATATTCGCGGGCTTTCATAAATGATCGATTTACCAAGTCCATAGTCGATGATGTTCCTACACTGTTTTTCTTATAAAAATGTGCTTTAACCTCTCCGTTTTCTATAATATTTCCATCATGCGATATATGTCTGGGAAAAACATGATCCATGCCCAACAGATATATTTCGCTAAAGCCCATACCGGCTGCAATCTGCATACAGCAATGTGTAATGGATCCTCCATAATACACCTGCGCCACCTCTGCATTAAATTTAGCATTGTAAGGATAGTTATAAAAGAACGGGCTTGGATCCTGCTCAAAATAGAAAATATTATCTCGGCATAATTTCTCAGATGCACGCGCAACATCAGCAAAAATTGTAGAGCTCAAGTTACATAATTCTTCTTCCGGTGGCATCGCAATAGCATCAGCAACAAAATAATAATCAGGCCGCCAAGAAGTTTTGTTAAACAATAAGTTTATCTTATTGCTGGCTAAGGAGCATTCACTATTTTCATGTAGTTTATCAAGGTCTAATGCGCTAAGGCTGGGGCCATTACCCACTATAAAGCACCGTTGCCCTCTATGCTTGTTTTGAAACTCCATCGTTTGAGAATTAACAAATCGTTTTAATATTGCATCCATATATAACGCAGAAAAATAATTATGAGCATATAAATATCCCATTTCATTTAATCGAATAAAAATCTCTGTAGCCGCTACCGCTGTAATCAGTATAATGCTATCCGCGTCAATATTCTCGGGCGAAATTACAGGCTTTCCTAAAAATAGCTGAGACTGCTTCTGTTTGTCATTATCTATAAATGCATATACCTCTGGTGCTATATCAACCCCGGCCACCTTCATGTACCTACTGTGGATATACTTCCAATTTTCGCCTATTCCAAAAACATATATTTTCGCATTGGGGTTATCTCTGAGAACCGGCGTTAATTTGGCTAATTCCTCTCGAAAAATCATTTTCTTCATTTATTGCCTCCTCCGCTTTTATTGCCTATATGCCTGACCGTATTCATTAGTATCAAAAGCTATAGAATCAACTACTGTATTTGTTTTATTATCATAAACAACAATATTCAACCCGCGCATGTTTGGCGCGTATTCAATGCCGTCAACTTGAATAGATGCATTGCATAAAGCATACCAGCCCCTGCTCTCAATACTGAAGGCCACTCCGTTTGATAAATAGCCTGAATAGTTAAGCGCCGCCTTCTTTTGCTCATGGCGCATATTTGTATCCGGCGTCTGCTCCTCGAATATAACCTTGCCTTGCTCTATAACCGCAATGTAAGCTCTCCATTTGTTATTCCCCTGTATGCTTGCTTGTAGGCCTAAATCAAACAATTTTCCCTGAGTGCTATCTTGTAAATTAAACGATGCATCATCCTTCGTCGCAATAAAAATTGTATATGGAGAATCTTTAAGCTTTGACAAATAATCATCAATTTCAGCCCCGTCAACAATACAATCCGACACTTTTTTTCTCACATATTTATCGCAATTTATATCAAAACATACACTGTCCACAATTCGTTTTTCTTTTTTGCTCCAAACTATGAAGCTTAGCCCTCTTTTTCGTACGCTATATTCGATTTCATTAATTTTAACCGAAGCCGACCCCATAAACATATCCGCATTTTCAAATTCTTTGAACTCTATATCAACTATTTGATTATCAAAAATGTATCTCTCCTCAATTTCCCCTTTTCCTCCGTTGCGTTCCAGTTTAATATCCCCACCATCAATTATTGCCAGCCAATTGCTCCCTAATATTTCTTTTGTATCGGTTTCTATGCCTAAAGAGCGCAATATTTGCAACTTACGGCTGTCTTTCATACTCGCGGAATAATCTTCGTTATTTATAATAACAATTACTAAGTCAGATGCCATTGAAAACAAATTATATACATATGGCTCAAAACGATCACATAAGGAAAGATTTTTAAGAAGCGGATTGCCATTAATTTCATCTCTATTTATTAACGAAGATTCATCTTTTGATACGCAATAATCAAGCTTAACTACCTCATCAGCAACAGCAATTTCTGTATTTTTATAAAACCCTAAGATGTCCTTAATTTTTCCATTTTCCCATGTATTAACCCAATTATTAAAATGCTCGAACCATAGCCCCTCAAAATAAAATGTTTCACAAATCAACAAATCATTCATTTTCAACACAGTGAAAAAGCTATCTATATTGTGCTCCACTATCGTAATAGGTGTTTTAGACGGTATTTTCCCGTCAAATATTTCTTTCCCTCGCTCGATGGCTTCAAAATAGTCCGTATTAAGGATTGTAAATACAATGCCAAATGACCAATGAAATGATTCCTTCTGTCTATACAAGCTATACCACATATCCAAGCTAAACTGGCTTATATCGTGACTAATGGCATAATCTTCTGCAATTTCTAACAATTTTCCGCAAGTCTCAGGTTTACAGCACAAAATGGTATCATCTGCGTCTATTGCCCAAAAATGCTTATAATTATTTTCTTTGGCATGAACATACGGTGTTAAATGTGCATAGGCAACATTAATCCAAAACGGAGATATATAATCATAGCAGACATCATGGAGCCTATCTCTGTAACTGCTCAAAAAATTTTCAGGCACCACATAATTATTTTTTCTATAAAAACTTTTTATCCGTTCTCTTACAACATCAGAATCAACCAGGATAAAATACTTAGCTCCAATTGCCTCGCATATTTTTACCCAGTGCCAAAAGCATTTAAGATTTGTCTCGCTACCATTATTTATTTTCAGATAATATACAACCTCAGTCCTTTGTTCTGCCTCTATGTTCATATTAGCTCCTTTTTAACCTGACATATGTTTTGTATTTTCAAGCTGTATATATATTTGATTTCACTAGTATTTTTAGTAACATATTTTTTATCGTGTAAATACTAAATTTACATTTTATTTTACGCCAACAGTGGTATTTAATGATGCCGGCAGAATCATAAACTCTCATCAATCTTTAAAGCTATTTTTGAATCCTCATTTCGGCCTACATTAATTGCAATTGCGGTACTTAACCCTGACGGCTTTTTGTCATTTATAAGTATTCTCTCTCCATAAGGTGCATTATATATGATCGAATCAAAACGAATTCCATTCTCCGAAAGAAATTTTTCCGTTTCCAATTTATATTCAAGCGACCTGGAAGTAACAAATATCACCATATCGTTTTTAGGAATACTTTTTAAAAACTCCTCCTTACCCTGAATAAATGTATCATGCCCATCTATTTTATATCCATTATGCTTAACGATAGTACCATCTAAATCAAATATCCATGTATGGCCCAGAGAAGAAAGGGTTAAATCTATCATTTTTCATCGCCTCCCAATTGTACTCCGATGGCCCCTCCCGGATGGTTTTGCCTGAGCGCATCAATACCAATATTAAGCTCTTTAATAATTTGCATGGCGATTTCTTGCAATACAATCAAATTAAGAACCGTAGAATTATTCGGCAAAATATTCCATTCGTCTCCTTCATGTTCAAGCTCAAGTATTAGGCTGTTGGGTATTTCTCTATAAAGTGTGCTGCATTTATTAAATGACAAAAGCCACAGTTTACAATTACGTTTTTTAAGTAGCTGTGCAAGATGTACCGATTCGCCGGTCTCTCCGCTTTTTGTAAGAATTATTACAAGGTCGCCATCTCTTACCATACCAAGGTCGCCATGAACTGCCGAATTAGTATGCATAAACGAAGCGGGGATTCCAACCGAGTTAAGACTTCCCACAAACTTCTCACAAATAGGCACATTTTTACCTAAGCCTGATGCAATAAGCTTGCCTCCGGATTCAATAGTATCCAAGCAATCATTTTTTAATCTCATAAAATCATCTTCATTAATGGAGTTAATAGATTTATCAATAATTCTAAGTGTACGCGCAAAATATTCCATTATAAAACTTCCTCCAAATAGTAAAGTCCATTATAAAATGCCCCACAAATCGAATCATAATCCTGCCATGCATATGTTGTCAGCGACAGCCATATAACAGAATGCAGCAACTTAATTGCCATTTTATCCGCACCTGAAAATTTAAAAAAATCCTCCTCAAGCATTTCCCACTGATTGGATACAATCGAAAGCTCAACATTATTCTTATCTATTTTCAGCCTGAAATCTTTCAAGTTGAAGCGGTCATAATTACCTACAACAGAGTAATACAGTTTTGCCCAATCATAGTTAGGATCACCATAAATTTCGGTGAAGCCAAAATAGCCTCTTGGGTCTATCAGTATAGGAGCTTTATCATTTTTGAGCATCATATTCGAAAATGTACAGTCTCCATGTATCAAAGCAAATTCCGGACAGGACAATTTAGTCAGCTTGCGTTCCAAATCTCTTTTATAAAAATAAATATTTCGGCATTCGCGCCCATTTATATTAATTGTCCGCTTATCTGCATAAGGAATCAAATCTCGAATTTTGGAAAGCCTTGCCATGGTCTTGCTGTAGTAAGCCTCCCTCAAGCTAAACGTGTCCGCAGGAATCTTCTCCAAACTATGGAGATGCTTTAGAGTATCCGTCAATTTCTGTAGAATTTCACGTTTATCATCAACAGATAAATTTACATACTCGTAAATATTTTTTCCATCAATTTTTTCCATTTTAAGCGGCTCTGTAGAATATAGCTTAGGAATATTATTAACGCCTTTTTCTTGTGCTACTCCATACCATTTACGCTCAAGTCTTGCAAGTTTTCTTCCCTGCTCATCAATTGGCTCTTTAATAAGGGTATCGCCCTCAATTATCATTTTGTTAAACGGTCTGCATTTTTCTTGACCCAAAGCTTCATATTCTTTTAACAAGCCAAATTCTCTTGTGCCGGCAATTCCCAGCTCCGAAAAACGAAAGCCTTTACCGGAAATCCACCGTACTAACTCACCGCTTTCCGGCACATCTGAAATACTTGCCTTGTCTCTAAAAATAAATAAGCCTGCAACGCCTTGTTTTTCCGAGCTTTCCTCATAAAATTCACCGTTCTCATATTTCCAACGGCATGGAAATGTTTGCGAAATCCCAATATAATCACGCTCGTCTACCGGCAGCAAAAAATCATCAGGCAAAATCAAATCCGACCAAATCATCATAAACGGCTCTCTTTGAGGCAGTAATTCTATGGCCTGTTTTACTCCCGCGCAAGTACCTGAACCGCATGCGTCAACGACTTGATATTTAACTTCAGCAAAGGATTCCAGATATTCACGAAGAACTTCTTTTTTATAATCAGCAATAATAATAAATCTCTTATCAGGAAATTTACGAAATAGATGAAACAGCATCGGCAAATTCTCAACGGGAACAAGCGCCTTAGGTTTATTAACGGTCAGATGCTCAAGCCTGGTGCCCTTACCGCCGGCCTGAACGACTATATAATCAATATTCATATTTCACCCCTATTTCATATTAATCAATCACAAACCTAAAATCTGCTCATTTTCCATAGCCTCGAGCAATGCACGAAAAATATAATAGTCAGCAGGCGTAGTAATTTTCAAATTATTGGGAGTGCTCTTAACCGTACGCATCTTTACTCCGTATATATTACAAAGATGCGAAGAATCAACTATTCTTATGCCCTCGCTATTAGCGCGTTGATATAAGTCCCAAATCAAACCATATCTGAATGACTGCGGAGCTTTCGCCGAAAACATTTCCTCCCTAGGCGGCACCTCAACTATTAAATCATCACCGGTCAGCCTTATAATACTTTCAGTAACAGCCTCAATAGTTATAGCCGTTCCATACTTCTTAACCGTATTTATATTATCTGATATTAAATCTGCATTTATAATCGGCCGAACACCATCATGGATCAAAACAACATCATCTGCCCGGCATTTACCCTCCAAAGCATTCAACCCATTATATATCGATTTATCGCCTCCATCGCCTCCGGGTATAACCTGACTTACCTTTTTAAATATATATTGCTCCAGCATGTGTTCCAAGCTCTGAATCCAATCCGCCACACATACAACAATTATATTATCAACCTCAGGATGAACCTCAAAATGCTCAAGTGTATATATTATAATTGGTTTACCATGCAGCTCCAAAAACTGCTTAGGCTTAGCCCGAGTATTCATTCGCTGCCCTGTACCGCCTGCGAAAATCAATGCTGTTGTCATAATTACGGAGCTCCTATTCTAAAATTATTTTTTGGGTAAAATCATAAATGGCTTGTCCCGCCATACCATCTACATGGCAATTGATTTCTTTAGCTATTTTGCGCCGTGCAGCACATAATGAAGCTTTCTCCTCGGCACAGGTATTATCTGCAATATAATCAAAAAAATCTACAAGCCTAATTATTTCACTTTCATAATAATAGCAGTCCGTCTCGCAATTAATCTCCTCAGCATTTCGTATAAATGTTTTTTTGATCATGTCTGTAATATAATTCAAAATTTCCTGTGAAAACTCTATTTGTTTTTCTTTATACTCTCCGCTACCGGTATTGTATTCAACAAGCGTTTTTCGCAGTTCATTATAAGCATATATGCAATCGCCAAAGCTCATGGGCTTGAAATATTTTGCTTTTGCAAGCTCGCCCTCACAAAGAGTGAGCTCAAATTCATCCGCAACATAAATACTGTCTGTTTGTACATTTATTTTATATGCGCACCTTGAAAGAGATGGCAGAAACCACATAAAGCCATTATGAAGAACCCCCGGTGTGAATCCATGCGCGCCACTATCGCCTTTATATATATCGCAAAATTCTTTCATTACACCCTTCTCCGGATTCCATTTCACAATAGGCGTTAATGTATTGATTCTTGGTGTCAGCCAGAAACTCTCCCCGTCATAGCTAATCCCATTATACCGATATTCCTTTCCGCCTACTTCGTATACAACCGATCGTTCAGTTTCCATATTGAATTCGATAACCGCATTAGCTCTGCAAGATGCAAGCCAAATAGACGCCCCTACTTTGGCCGGAAAAATAAAATATGCATCCTCCACATGTCCCGCAAGCTCATTAATCGGCTCAACCCAATCCGTATAACAAACTGTTTCTTTAGTTAAAGTATCCAGCCTTAAAATACCACAATACAAATACGGGGTGAAATAAATATAATCGCCATATACCACAATTCCGCAAAAATCCCTATGCCCAATATCCCTATCATATGTTTTCTCATAAGCATACATTGTGAACTCATCATTTATAAAATCGTAAGAACCAATATTTTCGGCTCCAAATGGAGAAAAATAGAACTTATTGTCACATGCAACTATATCTTGGTACAATATATTTTTGTTTGCAAAATCTTCTTCCGGGAAGCTGCCGATGAGACAAGGCTCTAGGTTTTCCTTATCCAGCTTAAATAAGCCATTTATTTGCCTCATCATAGTAAATAAGCCTGTATCATCTATATAAAATCCAGCCGGCATGAAACTTATTTCATCAGTAAGCAATCTATTATTCGCAATCATAATGTCTTTTCCCGTAACCTGAAACATCGATACAATGCTTGACCAATCGCCATAATAAGCATCGCTTATGGCAATTGCCCTATGCAGATCGGGAGAATCATCATATATTCCCCATGCTTCCAGCTTATACTCTGAAATAATTTTCTCATACTCCGAAAGAAGCTGAGGGCGCATGGTTTTATACGCGGCTTCATTAAGCGGGTGAGGGCGCCACAAAAGCGCTATATCATTGCGCACTCTGAAAGCATTAAGAACGTAGCGAATTTTTTCCAAATATTCCCAATCCCCTTCCAGCAGTGAACCTATGCTGGTATTGTAGAACACAACCTTCTTATTGCCTATTAGTTTTTTCCAATTATCCGGCAGTTGAAAGCTATTCCGCTTTGCACTGATTATGGCATCGTATTTAGGACTTCCGGCAGCAATGAATTTTTCCTCAGGTCTACCGAATTTATCCCCATATGTTTCCTTGAAAACACGAATATAAGTATCCCTCACTCTTTCATTCTGTAATATTACTTTATGCGCAAATGCACAGCCCGCCGTAACGCAAAAATGCCCCTGAACATCGCCTACTGTCACAAAATAAGGTATATAAATCAGAAGATCCGTAAGCTTTTGCAGCTGTTCGCAATAAAAATTAGGATGTATACTCGTAATTAAATTACCTGAATCATACGGATTAAATGTAACTATAGCATCAGGGCGCCGATCCTTAATGTTATACTGAAGCCAATCCATACATTCAACTTCGTCCGAATAGCATTCCGCACCTTCATAATGCATAACACCAAGAGAACCATCCATATTTCTTTCGAAATATGGCACAGGAAGCCAAATAGCGTCACAATCGGGATCATCTTTGGCAGCCATATACATACTTAATATGCTATCAGACATACTCGCTTTATAGCTTATAAACACAATTTCTGTCTTTTTTTGCTTTAACTCATCACTAACAGCGTTTTCTATTTTATTGAGTTGCTTTTTAAGCACCTTTTCCTTGACTTCTCCAATGCTTGCCTTAAACAGCAACTCGCCGTATTCTTTAAATAAGACAGCTACATGCGTCCCTTGCCCCTCTATTTCATCAATAAAACCGCATATAGCGACTGCACCTTCTTGTGCCTGCGCATATAGCCCGGCCGCCTGTGCTTCATTAAGCGTTTCAATCAATTCTAATATTTGTTTTTGCTGATGTTTTCGCATAAAAAGCTTTCTCCCTCCATCTGCGTCGTATTTATCTTCTATCAAAAAGCTTATTTTCCTAAATACCTTTCCAATATAAAAACATGCGCTTATACATCTCGGATATATTATATTGGGGCTTCCATCCCAGTTTTTCTATTTTCTCAATATTGAGCCTATAACCCACATCCGGGGCATATCCTCGTTTTTTTATATCCTCCGGTATGTTAACAACTACTTTTATTTTTCCACCACACACATCATTTGCTACAATTTCGGCCATCTCTTTTATTGTCACTCCGGCCAAAGGATTGGCAACTGTATACGCCTCTCCGCTTTCGCCTTTTAATAGTATTGTCAATATCCCCCTTACGGCGTCAGAGGTATCGCAGCAATTGGCTATTGAGCGCCCTTCTGTATGAAGCTCTATATCTTGGCCTGCGATTGCCCTTCGTATAAATTGACTTGCAACCCGCATATCATCCTCATCATTAGAAACCCCAGCGCCAAATGTACGGGCTAAGCGTGCAATTTTCACAGGTATCCCATATTGTTTTGAATAAGCCACACACATAGCCTCGCAAAACCTTTTGCTCTCGGGGTAACTGCTTCTGGGATTAGACAAATCTAAATATCCCAGATCGCTTTCGCAAACTTCGGCCTTAGAAATACCGCCATATATCTCCATTGAAGATAAAAACACAAACCCTTTGCACGCCGTCTCTTTTGCCAAATCAAGCATATTTTTCGTACCGTTAGCAGCTGTCATAATAACTTCAACAGGCCTTGACACCATATCTGCTGATTTTGTTATTGAAGCGCAATGAACTATAAAGTCAATGCCTGTTGATATTTTTTTCAGCATCTCAGGGTTTCCAATATCGCCTTCCAAGAATTCTAAATTAAGCTCTTTGACAAGAATCTCACCCTTACCTCTATTACGCCCACATCCAATTATGTGCATGTTTAGTCCAGACTCCATATTAGCTGCGAACAGGGCTCGCACCAAAATCCCACCTATTACTCCTGTTGCGCCTGTAACCAACACAGTTTTGTCCTTAAGCTCATTCCATGGAATATTGTTATCTGATACAACATCATATATAGCCGCTCTGAGCTCCTCACTCATTCTTTCGCCCTCCCGATAAAACTATCTGCATCTATCAACATTTATAATGCTTCATTCCCTCAAAGAGATAATCATGTATCAATTAGCAAAAATATGTTCTCACTTGCTGATATTGGTTTATGCTTGCTTTGATTTTTCGCAATATATAGAAATCTCAATCATTATTTCATCGCAATTGGAACATAATTTCTTTATGTCTATCACTTATGTCAACAGGCTTTATTTCCTTAATTATATCAAAACTATAAATGATAAGCAATTACATTTTATCCATTTTTGCCCTCTATAATGATAGGTTTCGACAATTAACTTACCCCCTTATCCTTCGGTTTAAAGCAAAAATTAATATTGACGTTTTTTGTCGATACAAAATCATATTAATTAATATCCATTTCCAATTCCCAACTTAGAAAAAACTTTTTTTGTATTATATTCTAATCCTATCCTCGTCAAATATTACATAAGCTCATAAACTGTCTCGAATTGACAAAATCGCATACCTTTCTTAAGGCCTAAAGCTGTTTTTCTATCGCCAATACAACCGGTAGATTTACCCCGACTTTACACTCAGCTCCAACAATTCATATAGCTTAAATCAATCAAAAAAGCGAAAATTATTGCAGAATTTTCAGCAATAATTTTCGCTTTTTATTTTTCATCATTGGCGCGATATAGCCATAAGCCCCTACTGCGCCACATTTTGATTTTATTATAAAACCCACTGGGCAAATGCTTACTGAATTACAGTCTCCGCGCCTCGCTCGCTTAACACATTCAAAGAGGTAAGCGCAAGCCGGAGATATGTGTATTGCCCTTCGTTATATTCTTCTAAGACGCCCGAGGCCTCCACCCAATCG
>JGI994J12354_10003318_pt1 | contig 15101 bp, 16 predicted proteins | sample IntmicLarv3ML3BL_FD_12354 | JGI IMG/M metagenome (IMG submission 12354)
ACCTGCTGAAATCGATGACGGAGCTGCCTGAGGAGCCGCTTGTGCCGCGGGAGCTTGCGGTACAGAAGCTACAGTATCTGTTACTGCAAGAACCTCAGCTTCTCCCTTTTCGACATCCACCTCATAATTTTTACCGTTAAGCGTTACCTGATATTTCAAATGAGCACATCCCTTCAATAATTAAGTTGTTACTTACGAAAGCCTTGTTATTGCATATGACATCTTTCCGGTCTTTTTTTCGCGTTTTTCTTTTGCATATTTTTCATAAAGCTGAGGAAAAACAGCGTATGACAAAACATCCTCGTCACTTTCGGCCAAATTGCCGATTGCTTTTTTTGCCGCTTCAAACCCATCGGGCAAAGTTGCCGCAAAACGGTCGGTAATTGGCTTTTCGTTTCCAAGAACCTTTTTAATCAGCTCATGTGACATTTCGCCCGGAGGCAAACCGTACTCACCTCTCAAATATGCACGAACCTCATTGGATACGTTCTTATAGCGTTCTCCGGTCAAAACGTTTGTTGCGGCTTGAGAGCCTACAATCTGGCTTGTCGGAGTAACAAGCGGCGGATAGCCCATATCCTTGCGAACCCGCGGAGTTTCCTCCAGAACCTCTGAAAAACGGTCGATTGCGTTAAGCGATTTAAGCTGTGAAATCATATTTGAAAGCATACCGCCCGGAATTTGATAGTTAAGCGCGTCAGCTTCTGTAACCATGACCTTGGGGTCAAGCTGCCCGCTTTGGATGTATTCCTCCTGAACCGGACGGAAAAAGTCATTGATTGTTTTAAGAAGCGGATAATCAATATATGTCGGGAAATCCATCTGCTCCAAGGTATAAACCATTGTTTCAGTGCCCGGTTGTGATGTTCCGCCTGAAAAACATGATATTGCGGTATCAATTCCGTCAGCACCTGCTTCGACAGCCTTAAGATAGGTCATGTAAGCAAGTCCTGTTGTACAATGGCTGTGTATGTGAATCGGAAGCTTTGTATTCTCCTTGACTGCACCGACAAGCTCAAAGCACTCCTGCGGACTCATAACACCCGCCATGTCCTTTATGCAAAGCGAGCTTGCGCCCATATCCTCAATCTGCTTTGCAAGCTTGACATAATTTTCAAGAGTATGTACGGGGGACGTTGTGTAAGAAACTGCAACCTGCGCAATTGCCTTATGCTTAAGAGTTTCTTCCACTGAAACCTCTATGTTTCGCAAATCGTTGAGTGCATCAAAAATACGAATTACGTCAATGCCGTTTTTGACAGAAAGCTCAACAAATTTTCGCACGATATCATCGGGATAATGCTTATATCCTAAAATATTCTGACCTCTTAAAAGCATCTGAAGCTTAGTTTTTGTGACATTCTTTTTTATATTGCGCAGACGCTCCCAAGGGTCTTCGTTGAGATAGCGCAGACATGTGTCAAAGGTTGCACCGCCCCAGCACTCAAGCGAGTAAAATCCGGCTTTGTCAAGAGTTTTAAGTATCGGTTCAAACTGACTGTACGGCATACGTGTTGCAATAAGTGACTGACCGGCATCGCGCAGTACGGTTTCGGTTATACGTATCTGGTTCATTCGTGAGCCTCCCTAATCTGTTTTTTTAATGGAGTGAAATTTAAGCTCGGCAAGCGGAATATCCGATTCATGCGAAACTATCGCCATAATCGCGGCGGCGGTTTTTTCGTCAACATCTATAAGCTCAACTGCGCTTGAGGCAGGTGCTTTCGGCAGAACCACAGGAGCAATTGCAGCAGCTTCCGGAACTTCATCCTTATCCTTAAAAACCTTCATAAGTACAGAAATTGACAAAAGGAACAGCAGCAGCACCGAAAAAACAGTAAGCAGACCGATAGCAGTCAATATAAGTGATAAAGTAATATGACTCATTTTACAGCCCCCCTTACAGTCCCAGCAGGTACGGTACAACGGCAAGAATAATTCCGCCGGCGATTACCGAACCAAGCTGTCCCGCAACATTTGCACTGGTTGCCTGCATAAGTATAAAGTTCTGCGGGTCATCCTTTTTAGCCATTTTCTGTATGACACGGGATGCCATAGGAAATGCCGATATTCCCGCCGCGCCAATCATCGGATTGACTTTATTCTTAGAAAACATGTTCAAAAGCTTTGCAAACATAACTCCGCCAACTGTATCAAACACAAAGGCCACAAGACCAAGACCCATGATAAGAAGAGTCATTGGATTCAAAAATTCTGAGTGATGCATTTTTGCTCCGATTGTAATTCCAAGCAAAAGCGTAACAAGGTTTGCAAGCTCGTTTTGCGCTGAAATCGACAGACGTTCAAGAACTCCGCACTCACGGATAAGATTTCCAAACATCAAAAATCCGATAAGAGGTACCGAAATCGGTGCAATAATTCCCGAAATAAATGTTACGATAATCGGGAACAAAATCAGCACTTTTTTAGAGACGGCTCTATCCTCATACTCCATCTTGATTTGACGTTCGGCCTTTGTCGTAATAGCACGAATAACCGGGGGCTGAATAATCGGCACAAGCGCCATATACGAGTATGCCGCTACCGTAATTGCACCAAGATATTTCTGTGCAAATTTGGTCGCCACAAAAATTGATGTAGGACCGTCCGCTGCTCCGATAATTCCGATTGCAGACGCAACCTTAAGGTCGATTCCAAGCGACGGAAAGACCTTTCCGAGCAGTAACGCCATAATTATTGTAAAAAAGATTCCAAACTGTGCCGCCGCACCAAACAAAATCATCTTTGGATTTTTCAAAAGCGGCGAAAAATCAATCATCGCCCCCACAGCGACAAATATAAGAATCGGGAAAATTTCCGTCACAATACCCATGTTGTAAAATATTTGTAATATGCCCGGTACACCGTCATAGCTAAGAACTGAAGCAAGCGGCAGATTAACAAGAATCGCACCAAATCCCATTGGCAAAAGAAGCATTGGTTCGTAGTCCTTGGCAATAGCAAGATAAATCAAAATTCCGCCGATAAGAAACATAATAATGTTACCGACATTGATATCCGTAAAGCCTTCGAACAACTCTAAAAATACATTCACTTATTGTCCTCCCCGAATTAAGAATTTGAAAAGATTTACCAATCTCTCCCATTATATCATATCAGACTTTATCAATTAACGCAACAAGTTTTTTAATTAATTATATATAGACCATGTTGAGGGCTACTTCAAGCTAGCTTTCAGAGAAAAACATTGAACAAAAATTCACAAATGATTTGTAGGGGACGGCATCCTCGACGTCCCTCTAAGCGACTAAAAACAGTAGCTTGAGGATGTCGAGGACACCGTCCCCTACGAGTTTTTCGCAATATTTTCTTGTTGCGATATTTTGCAACAACCACTTAATATAAATTATTAATCAATCAACTCTTACCGGCGAAAACCCTGTAAAATCACATGCCGCAAGATGGTATTCCGTGCCATTTTTCGTTCCGTTAACTGCCCATTTTGCGCCCTCACCATGAATGTGACCGTAATAACACCTCTTAATTTCGCTTGACGTAATAAGCTCTGTTATTTCCTTGCACTCATAGGTATTGTATATCGGGGGATAATGCAAAAATAAAACCGTTTCATTTTCTTTGTTTTTGACCGAATCAAGCGAAGCTTTTATTCTTCCGACCTCACGAAGCAAAACCTTGCTGTCGCCCTTTTCATCATAAAACCAACCCCGGCTGCCGCAAATATTTATATTGTCAACCTCATAGCTGTTATTATGCAGTATTTTTATTGTATCAAAGCAGTTTTCTTTTAAAAAATCTTCCATTTTTTTTCGGGTTGACCACCAATAATCATGATTGCCCTTTAAAATGATTTTTTGCCCTTTAAGATTGTTTATAAATAAAAAATCCTTGCATAAATCCTCAAGCTTCATTGTCCATGAAATATCTCCGGCAATAATTACTGTATCTTCGTCCGTCACAAGCTCATTCCAGTTTTTTTCAATCCGGCGTTCATAATTTTCCCAGCCCTTGAAAATATCCATTGGCTTTGAAACCGACAGAGATAAATGTAAATCAGCTATTACAAACAAAGCCAAGCTTTTCACTTCCTAAGATTAGTATAATGTATGGATGTATATATACCTGTCTATTTCAAATAATAAGAGCATAAAAACAAAAGGAGTGTTTTAACAAATGGATATGAACCAGGTACAAAACCCCGGAATCCACTGCGATGTAAAAAATTGTGTTCACCACGAAACCAACGGAACATGTAAGGCAAAAAAAGTAAGCGTTGGTCCAACCTTTGCCGTTTCTCCTGCCGATACAGTCTGCGCGACCTTTAAAATTAAGAAGTAAATCCCACGTTTTCCCGTCGTGTCATTCTGAAGCGCAGCGAAGGATCTTATTGCTCTTTTTTAGACTGCAGCATAAGATTCTTCCGGAAGCCGGTGTGGCTTTTCGATGTTCGCGAAACAACTCGAAGTCTGGAGGACCCGCTGTGCTCCGGAATGACAGCTTGAGAATTTAGGTTTCTAATTCGTATTCTCCTGCTTCTTTCCTCTCGCTTATCGCCTCTGCAAATCAAGCAGCTCGAAAACCTTTTCCTCCATAGTATCTGCCGTACATAAATTATTAAACCTTATCGCCTTACCCTTAAGCTCTGAAATCGGTGTTGGGATTCCCATTTTGCTAATCTCGAAAAGCTCATCAAGCTGTTTAAATTCATCGGTTTCTTCTGACTTCCCAAAGGCTTCCAGAACGCTTGATGCAAATTTATATGGCGACGCAGTCGACGCAACTACCGTTTTAGTCTTATCCCCTGTTTTTTCAAGGTACTGATTGTAAACCTCAACCGCAACAGCGGTATGTGTATCGCACAGATAGCCGTATTTTTCAAAGGTATCCTTAATTCTTGCCTTTGTTTTTGTATCGTCGCAAAAGCCGCCGCAAAACATATCTGAAAGCCGTTCTCTAATTTGGGGCGAAACTGTATATTTACCGTCATTTTTAAGCTTATCCATCAAGTCGGATACAGCGTCACTGTCCTTGTCGTAAATATCAAAAAGCAGGCGCTCAAGATTGCTTGAAATAAGTATGTCCATCGACGGCGAAACGGTTGTGTAAAACTCACGCTTACGGTCATAGCTTCCCGAATCAATAAAATCGGTAAGTATGTTGTTTTTATTTGATGCACAAATCAGCTTTTTTACCGGAAGTCCCATTTTATAGGCATAGTAGCCGGCAAGAATGTTTCCGAAATTGCCTGTCGGAACAACAAAATTTATTTTTTCTCCGACCTTTATTTCACCCTTTTCAATAAGTTCGCAATAGGATGAAAAATAATAAACGACCTGAGGTAAAAGCCGTCCCAAATTAATTGAATTGGCGCTTGAAAAGCTCATTCCTTTATCAGCAAGCCTTTGATTAACCGATTTGTCTGTAAAAATCTTTTTAACACCTGTCTGAGCATCGTCAAAGTTTCCCTTTATCGCACAAACTGCAACATTTCCGCCCTCCTGAGTATTCATCTGACGGCATTGCATAGCGCTTACTCCGCTGTCGGGATAAAAAACAAGAATTTTTGTTCCTTTTGCGTCCTTAAACCCCTCAAGAGCCGCTTTTCCGGTGTCTCCTGATGTTGCAACAAGAATTATAATCTCTTTATCATCGCCCGTTTTTTGCGACGAAACCGCAAGAAGATGAGGTAAAATCTGAAGCGCCATATCCTTAAACGCACATGTCGGACCGTGCCACAGCTCCAAAACACTCATTGTATCCGATAGGCTTACAACGGGCGCAGGATTATCCGAACCGAATTTTTCTTTTGTGTATGCATTATCCACGCAAAAGGATATTTCATCCTCTGTAAAATCAGTAAGATATTTTGAAAGCACAAGCTTCGCTCTTTGATTATAATTCATGGATATCATATCATTTAATTCATTATCTGAAATTATCGGAATTTCTGCCGGAACAAAAAGACCTCCATCCTTCGATATCCCCTGTGTTATAGCTGTAAAGGCTTTTTCCTTTATTGCGTTGTTCCTCGTACTCGTATAATTAATCATTAAACATCCGTCCTTTAAAAGTTTTTCATAAAGAAATTATATGCGTTATTGAAAAATATATCGTCAACGGTCTTTTTATCAAGTCTGCCGTTAATAAGCCAGCTGTAAAAATATTCCAGCTTGTCAACCGAGCCTAAGCAATCAGGCATATCAGCTCCGTCAAAATCACTTCCAAGAGCAAGAATTTTTTCCGCTTTGTTTGACAGGAAATATTCAATATGCCTATACAGCGCCTCAAAATCTACCGTTTCGTCCTCTGATACAAATTTTGTATAAAAATTAAGCCCGACAAGTCCTTGACAATCAACAAGGACCTTTATCTGCTCTTTTTTAAGATTCCTTGGATGCCTGCATATGTCCCATGCATTGGAATGAGTTGCAACAAAAGGGACTCTGCTTATTTTTTCGACATCATAAAAGCCTTTTTCATTAAGGTGCGACACATCAACAAGCATTTTAAGCCCGTTCATTTTTGCAACTGCTTTCTTCCCTGATTCAGTCAGTCCTGTATCGGTACCGGAAAGACATCCGCACCCAAGCTCATTTTCGCAGTTCCATGTCAAGGTCATCAGCTTCACACTGTCCTCTGACAGCTTTTCAAGATAGTCCGGATTTCCGGCAATTACGCTTCCGCCCTCGACCGATAAAATTGCAGTTATTTTTTTATCATCCGACAATGCTTCTTCTTTATCGCTATTAAAGGTGTTCATAATTTCAGAATTTTTCTCGACTTCAAAAAGATATTTTTTATAACAATTCTCATAGTGCTTTTGTGCTTCATTACCTCGCAAATTGTCAGGCATCCAGATTGCAAAGGTCTGTATCCACCGCTTGATTTTACGTCCTTTTTTAAGAGATAGGCTTAAATCATTGTTATAAAGTTCCTTGTTTTGCTTGAAGCATTCATAAATTGTGTCGCAGTGAGCATCAAAAACATTCAAATAAAAGCACCTTCAATATGGTTTATTTCGGAAATCTCAAAGAACATATCGGGCTTTATCAGCACTTCAATTATATCAAAACGGGGAATCAATCCGCTGTCATGCGAAAGCAAATAAAAATCCGCCGCAAGCTTTATTTTGCGCTGTTTCTCACGCCCTACCGAATCCCGTGGTTCATTCATACCGCCCTGCGTTCTTGTTTTGACCTCGATAAAACATGTATATTTAAAGTCCTCGGCAATTATATCAACTTCACCTGTTCTGCTGTAAAAATTAACCGCCATAACAGTATACCCTTTTTCACGCAGATAGTGTGCCGCCGCGCGTTCGCCCAAAAGTCCTGTTTTGTTAATCATTGGGTTTCTCCAGAATCTTCCTTAAAAACTTGCTTCTGTGAACAGGACTTGCACCAAATTCTTTTATGAGGTCGGAATGAAGCTTTGTTCCGTATCCTTTATGCACGGCAAATTTATACTGCGGATACTCTTTGTCAAGACCAAGCATATAGCGGTCACGTGAAACCTTTGCAAGAATTGACGCAGCGGCAATTGAATGTGAAAGACTATCGCCTTTTATTACCGTCATACAGTCAATATTCAAATTCGGGCGCTGATTTCCGTCAATAAGAGCAAAATCGGCAGGAACAGAAAGCCCCTCAACAGCTCTTTTCATCGCCAAAAGCGCTGCTTTAAGAATGTCGGTATTTTCGATTTCCTCAACCGATGCCGACGCGATACAAAAAGAAACAGACTCTTTGCATATTTCATCAAAAAGCTGTTCCCGCTTTTTTTCGGATACCTTTTTGCTGTCGTTTACTCCGGCTATTATTTTGCCTTCCGGCATAATTACAGCCGCGGCAAAAACATCGCCGGCCAGAGGTCCCCGACCGGCTTCATCCACTCCGCATATTGACTTGTATCCGTTTATTATACATTGATTTTCATAATCAAGCATTTATATACACACCATTCAAAAAAGGTTTTCAGGTGACTCATAGCTTAGATTTTGTGCCTGTGCAATCGGTTCGTTGGTTAATGCTCCTTTGTAGACATTAAGACCCTTCATCAAAGCAGAATCTGCTTTCATCGCACCCTCAGCGCCTAAATCTGCAATTTTGAGCGCATACGGGAACGTTGCGTTGGTTAATGCAAAGGTCGAGGTTCTTGGCACAGCACCCGGCATATTTGCAACTGAATAATGAACAACCCCATGCTTTATAAAGAAGGGGTCTGAATGTGTTGTAATGCGGTCAATTGTTTCAATGCTTCCGCCCTGGTCAATAGCAACATCCACAAGAACCGAACCCGTCTTCATTTTCTTAACCATATATTCCTTTACAAGCTTAGGAGTCTTTGCGCCCGGAATCAGCACAGCGCCGACTACCAAATCAGATTCACAAACGGCATTCTCAATATTGTACTGATTAGATATCAAGGTATTGACATGCCCGTCAAAAATATCGTCAAGATATGCAAGTCGGGCACTTGAAATATCTATAACCGTAACCTGTGCGCCCATTCCATATGCTGTTTTAGCCGCATTGAGACCTACCACACCGCCGCCGACAACGGTTACCTTCGCCTTTTCAACGCCGGAAACTCCGCCTAATAAAATACCGCGTCCGCCGTTGATACTTTCCAAAAGACGCGCTCCTATTTGTATTGACATTCTTCCTGCAACCTCACTCATAGGTGCAAGCAAGGGCAGCGCACCGTTGGCAAGCTGAACGGTTTCGTATGCAATTCCGATTACTTGTCTGTCAAGCAATACCTGCGTCAATTCGGGATTCGGCGCAATATGAAGATATGTAAACAGAATCTGGTTCTTTTTTAACAGGTTATATTCAGACTTCAGCGGTTCTTTGACCTTAAGAATCATATCCGCAATGTCGAATACCTCTTCAGGAGTTTTAAGCATTTTCGCTCCGCTTTTCACATATTCCTCATCAGTAAAGCTGCTTCCGAGTCCGGCATTTTCCTCCACGAAAACCTCGTGACCCGCCCGAACAAAAGCATCTGCCCCTGCCGGTGTCAATGCAACACGGTTTTCCTGGGGCTTAATTTCCTTTGGTACACCTATTTTCATAACATAAACCTCCTATTAATTTTCAGGTATTTCAAGTGTTATTCTTCCTAAAAGACCGCCCCGAAACTCGTCAAGCAAGGTATTTGCAGCCCTGAAGGTATCTACCTCACCTTTTGAAATAAGCATACCTCTTCGCTTTCCGAGATATTCAAGCATTTCAAGACCGCCCATACCGTCAAGGTTTTCCATTTTGTAACGGTCAAAAAGCGATTTGCTGTAATTGTCACGCAGGAAAACCAGCAGATTAATCGCAAGAGTTTCAATATCAAGAATTTGATCCTTTACAGCGCCGGTGTACGCAAGATTCAAAGCAACCTGCCCGTCCTCGAATTTCGGCCATAAAATTCCCGGTGTGTCAAGCATTTCAACACCCTTTTGAACTGTAAACCATTGATTTCCTCTTGTCACACCCGGTCTGTCCTCAACCCTTGCTCTTGACCCGCCCGAAAACTGATTTATAAAGGTGGATTTTCCGACATTCGGAATACCGACAATAAGCATTCTTATTGCACGGTTTACCATACCCCTTGACTCATTTTTTTTGATTTGCTCATGCAAAAGCTCTTTTACCGCGGGCAATACAAGATTGTATCCCTTTTTATTTTTACTTTGAATTGAGATAGCCTTTATTCCGTCTTTGCCAAAAAACGAAACCCATTTTTCGGTTGCAGCAGGGTCTGCCATATCGCTTTTGTTAAGAAGTACTATTCTGGGTTTTGTCTGTAAAATCTCATCCAAATCTGGATTTCTGCTGCTTTGAGGCAAACGTGCATCGGTAATTTCAATGGCACAGTCAACAAGAGCAAGACTTTCTGTGATTTTGCGTTTTGTTTTTGTCATATGCCCCGGAAACCATTGAATGTTCATGTCTCCCATAATCTACTTAAGTCCCCGAATGCTGTCAAAGGGATAAATTCTGAAAACAGCCTTTCCCAGCAAATATCTTTCATCAACCTGACCAATGTCATCAAAACGGCTGTCTTTTGAATTATTTCTGTTGTCACCCATAACAAAAACCTTGCCTTTTTCCACCGTTATTGTTGATTTTTCAGGCAATGAGCCTTGCGTTGTGGTTTTGTCTGCAATATAGCTTTCGTCAAGCTCTTTTCCGTCAACCTTTACGATTCCCTGAGCAAAGTCAAATTCAATTACCTGTCCTTCAGTAGCGATAATCCTTTTAATCAGAGGCTTGTTCATTGAATTAGGCTGTGTAACGACAACAATATCTCCGTCTTCCGGATTCCAGAAAAAATTTGTTATGATAACTCTGTCCTTATTATTAAGCGTCGGAAACATTGATTCTCCGTCAACTCCGACAATTCTGAATATGAATGTAAATATAATTACAACCAGAGTCAGTGAAAAAACAATCGCCTCCAGCCATTCAAATATCTCACCAAGTACGCCGTGCTTTACCTTTGCTCTTTCCACACCGCCACCGCCTTCATTTATAAAATTTAAAAGGGAACGCCGTCCCGACAGTCCTTTTCGGAACGTCGGGGACGCCGCCCCCCTTTCAGTATCAAGTATTATATATATTAACCGATTCTTTCTTTTACCTTAGCAGCCTTACCAACCCTGTCACGAAGATAATAAAGCTTACTTCTGCGGATTTTACCGTGTCTTATAACCTGAACCTCACTTACATTCGGTGAATGTACAGGGAAAACTCTCTCCACACCGATACCGTATGAAATACGTCTTACTGTAAATGTTTCGTAAACTCCCGTTCCCTTGTTTGCAATAACCGTTCCTTCGAAAATCTGAATTCTCTCACGCTCACCCTCACGAATCTTTACGTGAACCTTTACGGTGTCACCGATTTCAAATTTGGGCGGCGCTTCCTTAATGCTTGAATTGTTGATAAGCTCCAGTGCGTTCATTGTTTTTTCCTCCAATTTTTTCAGACATTCGTGCAATAGTGTCAATAGAACTTATCACAGAGGACTGTCAGCTTTAATGTATTTTACATTAATCACCCGACATAAAAACAGGAAATTCCTATGCCGGTAAAGATTTATGCCTGATTATACTATCACAACCGGAATGTAATTGCAAGATATTTTTACTTAAAATCTCCCATTTTTTTGTTAAAAATCGAAATTCTTACAATTCTTATGCCGTAAAACTCCTCATTAAGCGCTTCAGAGAGTCCCGAAACCAGCAATGAAGGGTTAATATTATCCTCCGCGCCCGTCACCAAAACAGGCTTTAAAATCATTCTGTTTTCACTTATGAGAATATCATCCTCCGAAAGTGACAGCTTTTCTTTAACATCAATCATAAACTCTTTTGATTTTGTCCTTTTTAAAACATTCATCTGTTCGTCGCTCAAAAGGATATTTTTAATCATATCCCTTCGTTCCTCAATATTCTGCTCCGAATCTATTATTATCTCGTATTTTGAAAATCCGATTTCCTTTGCCTTTAAAACAGGCTCTGCAATAAAAACGATTCGTATGTCGGGAGGTAAAACACTGTTGAGAATCTCCTGAATATTTTCAAGCGGAGTTGAGTCATTCATTCGAAAATCCATAATTTCGCAGACACTTTCCTGACCAAGTGAAAGCGGAAGAGCAAAGGTTATAAAGGGGTGCGGATTAAAGCCCTCGGTAAACCAGATATCAAGGCCGCTTCGGTTAAACGCACGTATAAACAGGCGGTTAAGGTCAAGATGTGAAATAAACTTAGCGCTGTCAAGCTTTGAAAACCATACTCTAACAGGTCGCAATGCAAGCACCTCCGTCACACAGCTTTGCCGCTCCGCAGGCAGAACATTTTTCACGGCAGTTTGATGTTGTTTCAACTGTTTTAGCCTTTTCAAGCTCTTTTTTCAGAAAGCTGTCCGAAATACAATAATCAAGATGTGACCATGGCAAAATCTCGTCTGTACTGCGCTCTCTGTTTGCATAAAATTCAGGCGAAATGCCAAGTTCTTCAAAGCTTTGCATCCATTTATTCATGTCAAAATAATTGTCCCAGCTGTCAAATGTACAGCCCTTTTCATATGCAAGCTTGAGTACTTTACAGAGCTTTCTGTCACCTCTTGCAAAAGCCGCCTCCAAAAAGCTTGTTTTGCTTTCATGATATTTGTATCTAATCTTTTTTGAGGTTATTTTTTCTTTAAGAAATCTTTGCTTTTTTTCAAATTCCTCCGGTTTATCCTGTGCCGACCATTGAAAGGGGGTGAAAGGCTTTGGAACAAAGCAGGCAACGCTCACTGTAACCTGAACCTGTTTGCCTTTTTGCCGGTTCGGAGCCGCATAAAATTTGTCAACCACCTTTTGGGCAAGCGTTGCAATGCCCTCAATATCCTCATATGTTTCGGTCGGAAGTCCCATCATAAAGTACAGCTTTATGCTTGTCCATCCGCCGTTAAATGCCACTGTACAGGTGTTCATAAGGTCATCCTCAAGGACATTTTTGTTTATAACATCGCGAAGCCGCTGAGTTCCTGCCTCGGGCGCAAAGGTAAGCCCCGAACGCCTGACCTGATTAAGCTTTTCCATAATTTCGGGACGAAATCCGTCCACACGCTGAGATGGTAAAGAAACGCTTATTTTCTTATCTTTCGTCCAAGTCTGCATTTTGTCAAGAAGTGCATCAAGCTCTTTAAAATCGCTTGTGCTGAGCGATGACAGCGAAATCTCCTCGTAACCTGTGCTTTGACACAAATCACGGCAGTTTTTATCAACTGTATCGGTAGATTTTTCACGCGTCGGACGGTAAATATACCCTGCCTGACAGAAACGGCAGCCGCGTATACAGCCTCGCAAAACCTCGGTCATAACACGGTCATGTACAATTTCAATAAACGGCACAACAAATTTATCGGGATAAAAAACGCTGTCGAGGTCTTTTATAATTCTCTTTTCAACCTTATACGGAGCGCCTTCTTTTGCCGCAATAGCCTTGACCGTATTATCGCTGTTATATTTCACCTCATACAGTGACGGCACATAAACACCTTTTATTTGTGCCGCTTTTTGCAAAAATTCATCTTTTGAACACCCGTCATTTTTGCACGTTTTGTAAAGCTCAACAACTTCACACGTGACTTCTTCCCCTTCGCCCAGACAAAACAAATCAAAAAAACCGGCAACAGGTTCGGGGTTGCAAACACATGGACCTCCGCCTATGACAATCTGTTTCAGCTCCTTACGTTCACTTGAAAGAAGCGGAATTTTCGCCAGATTAAGCATATTCAGCACGTTCGTATAGCTAAGCTCATACTGAAGAGTAAAGCCGATAAAATCAAAGTCGGTAATAGCCTCACGGCTTTCAAGTCCAAACAGCGCAATGTCGTTACTGCGCATTTGCTCCTCCATATCCTCGCAGGGCGCAAATACCCTTTCGCACCAGACATCATCCGTTTGATTAAGGAGTGAATACAGAATCTTCATACCCAGGTGCGACATTCCGACCTCGTATGTATCCGGAAAGCAAAATGCAAACCGGACATTCACATCATTTTTGTTTTTGATTACACTGTTAAGCTCGCCGCCCGTATATCTGGCAGGCTTCTGAACCTTAAGCAATATGTTTTCAATATTCTGCAAAACATTACTCCATTCCTTGTATTTCGACCATTATAACGTCTTTTTGTCATTATTGCAACTATATATGTCATAAATCGATATACAACCATATCACCTATTGATTTTTCACATTTTAACCGTTATAATCTATAACACATCAAATTACAATAAATAACATATCAATATTTATGGAGGCATTATGGAAAATATTAAATTTAAAGACAACTGGGATGAAACCCGCCAGCGCTTTGACGCATGGTTTTCCAACAAAAAAACAGACCGTCCGCTGATGAGAATTTTTGCACACCGCAATCCCGACGAATTACCCTGTGAAAAGCTTCCTGAGCTTCCCTTTGACGACTTCGCGGATCAATACTTGAATGTTGAAAAAAACTATGCAAGAGCTGCGAATTTTTTTACGGATCTAAAGCCTATGGCTGAAAGCTTTCCTCAATTTTCCATGAATCTCGGAGCAGGTTCTATGGCGCTTTATCTTGGAGGCGAGCCTGATTTTGCCGAAGATACTGTTTGGTTCAAGCATTTCATAACAGATTACGATTCTTTCCTTCCTTTTAAATATGACCCCGATAATCAATGGTGGAAAACCCATCTGGATATAATAAAAAAACAGGTAGAGCTTACAAAAAATACCGATATTATGGTATGCATACCCGATATCATTGAAAACATTGACATTTTGTCCGCAATGCGCGACCCTCAAACCTGCTGCTTTGATTTGTATGATTATCAGAAACAGGTTGCAAGTGCGCTTCAAAACATTCAGGACTGTTACATGACCTATTATGACACAATTTATGATATAGTAAAAAAAGACGGTGTAAGCTCTTACACCGCTTTCGACATTATGGGAACAGGAAAAACAGCCAAGATTCAGTGCGATTTTGCCGCTTTAATGGCTCCTGACCAATTTGACGAGTATATTCTGCCGTCCCTTAAATATCAATGTGACAATATCGACAACACACTCTTCCATCTCGACGGTAAGGAATGTATTGTACATATTGATTCCCTTATGAGTATTGAAAAACTCGGAACTTTGCAATGGATGCCCGGCGCAGGAAATCCGGGCGCTGAAAGCGAGCAGTGGTACCCTCTTTATAAAAAGGTAAAGGAAGCTGACAAGGGTCTTTGGATCAGCCTTACCGAATACACTCCGGAGGAAGCTGTTTTCTATGCTGATACTCTGGTGCGCAAATTCGGTGCAAAAGGTTTTTATTTTCATTTCCCCAACATGACAGAATCACAAGCCGAAGCGCTTATGATAAAGGCTGAGAAGGAGTGGCGAATCCGCTGATCCGGATTTAAAGTCATCGTGACTTTAACTGCCCTTAAAGGCAGTCGCCGCGAATCCGCTGATCCGGATTTAAAGTCATCGTGACTCCAGTCGTTTTCCCGAACTCAGGGCATACGCAAACGACAAGCGAACTTTGCCCTTAAAGGCAGTCGCCGCGACCTTCGGTCGTATCGGTTGCAATCTGTGAGAAGAT
>JGI994J12354_10003319_pt1 | contig 15092 bp, 14 predicted proteins | sample IntmicLarv3ML3BL_FD_12354 | JGI IMG/M metagenome (IMG submission 12354)
CGCAGTCTTTTTCACAGAAGCTTCAGCTTTTGGGGAAGAGCATATATATAGCGACTCTTTTATTTTTCAAGAATATCCCATCCGTTATCAAAAATCGCTGGCAACGATATTGGAATGAGAAAAAAAGACTTCCCAAGAGAAAAACAAAAAGTCGTGTATACGTACTTGTCGGATATACCAGTAAGGAAAAAGTCGATAAGAGATACCGTTCTATGAAAATTCAAAAGCTCATCAAGGGATTTCTTATTATAGGCATTTTGGTTATTAGTATGATTCTTTTATATAGAGCATTTAGTCCTGAATTTGATTTTGCATCTTATCAGCAAATGTTTGGCATTGAAAAACTGGATGACTTAACAGAAAAAGATCCATTTGAAGGTATTGCGGTTGTCCCACAAGTGACACCTACAGTCAGTACCGAAAGCAAAGTGTCCTAATAGATTCCATTGTGCATTGTGTAAAAGAGCGTTTTTTCAATTTTTTGAAAAGGAAAAGAAGTAGGTTTACCCTATTTTTTTGATTTGCCCAACTAAACAAAATAAAAATTTTGTTTAGTTGGGAGGAGGAGTAAAACAAAAAAATCCCTTCCTATAGCGTTTTTTTGTAAACTTCAATGAGCTTTTGTTTACAAGACGCTTTTCGGAAAGGATTTCTACGATATAGGATTTATTGTTTCTACCTAAAGAGTTATCCCAATACTCTCTTGGCAAAAGCTTCTGCCGCTTTTATGTCAACCTCCGCAGGAATATTTTTCTTAAAGGGAGAAAATTTTCCTTGGCAGAAAAAAGCTTCGGATGATACTTTGATGTTCTTTTTGGATACGATCTCATCAATCAATCTTCTGGCGAAATCATCCTTTTGCGCGGTGCTAAAGACAATAATTTCTTTTACCACATCTACTGTCAGTGTCTCTAAAAACGCGCGAAGGTGTCTGTCGAGATTTCCTATATGTATCGGACCTCCAATAAACAGAAAATCATACGAATCATCCTTTCGTTCATTCTTACGGATATCATACACCGGAATCGATACAGCTGAGCCGATGGCTTTTGCAATGGCTTTTGTATTTCCGGAGCTTGAGGAATAACAAACCGCGGCCTTCATATATTTTTTTCCTTGATTCGATTCAAAGCGCATAAAACAGCGCGCAGTGAGGATTTTGTAACGGAGCTTGAAATGCCTGCGCCTAAGGCGTTTAGCCCGTTTTCTGTTTCGATTTGTATATAAGTAATGGCGGCAGAATCAGAACCGCTTTCCATGGCGTGCTGACTATACTGCTTTATAGAAATTTTCGTATTTAGCATTTGATTCAATGCGCTACAGTACGCGTCTAAAAGCCCGTTACCTTTACCGGAGATTTCCTTTTTAACGCCGTTATTTTCAATAACCGCTGAAACAATAGCTTCCTTGTCGCCTATAGATTCTTCTTTATAGCTAATTAAGGCATACATATCCTTTCTGTTTACATATGTATCATCAAATAATTGGAACAATTCCGACGGCAGTAACTCAGATTGCTTTTTGTCGGAAACGGCTGTACATACAGCACCGAAATCCCTTTGGAAATCCTTCGGAAGCGAAAGACCGAAATTGGTTTCCATAATAAACGCGACACCGCCCTTACCGGATTGGCTGTTGATTCGGATGATAGGATCATAGCTTCTGCCTACATCTCTGGGATCAATCGGAAGATACGGAACCTCCCAGCGATCCGGATGCTCCTTCATACGCGTCATACCCTTTTTAATAGCATCCTGGTGAGAGCCGGAAAACGCTGTAAATACAAGCTTCCCCGCCCAAGGATGACGATAGGACACATTTAGATTCGTACATTCCTCATACATCTCAATCAACCTATTTACATCAGAAAAATCCAATTCCGGGTCAATTCCATGCATGAAAAGATTCATACCTACTGTTAATAAATCCACATTTCCGGTTCTTTCTCCATTTCCGAAAAGCGTACCTTCGACACGATCTGCTCCTGCCAATAAGCCCAATTCCGCGGCAGCGACCGCAGTTCCTCTATCATTATGCGGATGGATGGAAACCTCTGTCTGCGCCCTCCATTTTGTATGCCTGCAATAATATTCTACCTGATCCGCAAAAACATTCGGAGATGCCATCTCAACCGTATTCGGAAGATTGATAACTGCCTTTTTCTCCAGAGTCGGTTGCCACACATCCAAAACTGCATCACAAATCTCTACCGCAAAGTCCGGCTCCGTCTGCGAAAAGCTTTCCGGAGAATATTCCACAAACCATTCTGTTCCGCTGGTATCCTTGTCAATTTCCTCTTTCACCAGCTTCGCGCCGAAAACAGCCAAATCAATACACTCTTTTTTTCCGAAATTGAAAACAACATCCCGCTGTAAGGTTGAGGTCGAATTGTAAAGATGGACTACAGCCTTGGGCGCACCACGAAGCGCATCGAAGGTCTTTTTAATAATATGCTCTCTGGATTGCGTAAGCACCTGGATCGCCACGTCGTTCGGAATCAGCTTGTTATCAATAAGGTATCTTGTAAAATCATATTCCGTATCAGAGGCGGCAGGAAAACCGATTTCAATCGTTTTGAAGCCGACATCTACCAAAAGCTGAAAAAAGCGAAGCTTTTGTGACAGATTCATAGGCACCTCGAGCGCCTGATTTCCGTCTCTTAAATCTACACTGCACCAAATAGGCGCTTTTTCAATTTTCTTTTCCGGCCATGTTCTTTTTTCCAACGGAATATCCTGAAACGGTCTGTAACGATGATAGTTCATATGATTTCCTCCTTGTTTTTCTACATAAAAAAACTTCCGCCTCTACTAACTAAGAGACGAAAGATATCTTCCGCGGTACCACTCTACTTCATCACAAGGGATGCTCTTTACAGATACGAAGTCAAAAAACTTGATATCCTGCCGCTGTAACGGTCGGCTTCCGACTGCAACCTACTTTGCATTCGCATTTCAGTGAGCGCACTCCAAGGTGAGTTCAGAAAATATCTCGCACCGTTTTCCACCAAGCAACGGCTCTCTATCGCCAAGATGAAACTCTTACTATTCCTCTTCAACGTGTTTCTTATTCTATTGTAAAGACACATTGTTTTTCTATATATTTCAATGTATTGATACCATATCATAAGAATGTGAGAATCGTCAACTACCATTTTTTCTTCTTATCATTTATAATGAAAATATCATCTAAAGCAATTAAATGGAGGAATTATTATGGTAAGACATATTGTTATGTGGAATCTAAGAGAGGATTTTTCCGCGTCTGAAAAAACTGCTGCCGCGCAAAAGATTAAATCAACTCTCGAAGCCTTGCCTTCTACTATTGAAGGAATTGTTTCTCTTTCTGTTAAGATTGAATCATTGCCGACAGGGAATCGTGAAATCATGCTGGATAGTCTTTTTGTGAGCGAGGAAGCACTTGCTGCTTATGTGACACATCCTGACCATGTTCGTGCCGGAGACTACATCAAAACAGTTGTGATTGACCGTGCTTCCATAGATTACGCAGAGTAAACCTTTGTCAAAAGCTGCTTGTCCTTTTAGGTATCGCTTTGCTTCGAAACGGAGCAGAGCTGTTTTCCTAAACGGAAAATTAAACTTATGCCACCTCGTTGTGGCGAGATAGGAGTAAATATGATTACTGCTATTTTGGTGATTTGTATTTTCCTTGTTCTCCTATTATTTTCGCTTTGGCTTTTTTTCTATCTTACGCCAACGCCTCTTTCGTATGTTCTTCGAAGGTCATTTTCTAAGGATACATCAAAACCGCCTTTATATTTTGACGAACTTCAAAGGACGGTGTCCGTCTACAAAAATGTCTCATATCCTTCCAAATATAAGGACAACACAATGGATATTTATCTTCCGAAAAAGATAGAAAAGCCGCTGCCGGTCATCCTATGGGTACACGGCGGTGCTTATGTTGGCGGAGATAAAAAGGATGTTCGTTATTTTGCCCCATCTATTGCCGCCTCGGGCTATGCGGTGATTTCTATGAATTACGAAAGAGCACCGGAAGCCAAATATCCGTCTGCTCTGTTGCAAATCGATGAAGCATATGTTTTTTTAGAAAAATCAAAAGAACTATATTCACTGGATATCGAAAGGCTTTGTCTTGCCGGTGATTCGGCAGGTGGACAACTGATATCACAAACGGCGATGATGGTTCATAACGAATCATACGGCACCTCCCTACCCTTCCGATCAAGTATAAAAAGAGAGCACTTGAAGGCACTTCTATTGTATTGCAGTCTTTTTTCGATTGAGGAACTTATGAATAGCACCTCCTCTCACCTGCTACGGCAAACGAACCGATTAGTGGGATGGAGTTATTTTGACAGGAAAAATTGGTACAAGACACCGGTTATCGATGAGACAAATATATTCAAGATTGTAAATGAAAAATTTCCGCCTTCTTTTATTACAGATGGAAATACCTTCTCATTTGAACGGCAGGCAAAGAAATTTCACGAAATGCTTTTATCCTTAGGGGTCCCTTCGGAATCCTTGTTTTTTGACAAATCACAAGGGAAAATGCTTCATGAATATCAGTTTTTGCAGGACACAACAGCAGGGCAAATTGCGTTGGAGGAAACGCTTCTATTTTTAGAAAAACACTTTCCTGCTTAGCTTAGGATAGCTCCTGAATCAGTTTTTTGAACAAATTGCCGCGCTCCTCAAAATGACGAAAACGGTCATAGCTGGTTCCCACCGGCGAAAGAATCACGATTTCGCCCTCATTTGCAATTTCTTGAGAACGAAGCACAGCCTTCTCAAAGCTCTCTTCCTCGAAAAGCTGATAAGAAATCTCTGATCCTTCGTCCTCTAACGCCTTTATGATAAAAGGCGCGTTACTGCCGCAGAGAATAATTCTATCGCAAACCGCTAAAATGGCTTCCCCAAGTCCTGTATAGTCACATTTTTTATCAGCACCGCCGGCAATCAGGACACCCTTATCCCCTCTTTTTTGAAGCGCATTCATGGTGTGTATGGTACGGTTGGGACTGGTGTCAATGGAGCTGTTATAATAACGGACACCCTTAAGCGTTCGAACCAATTCAATTCTATGCTCGACACCAGGAAAAGTCTTTGCTACTTTCTGCATTTTTTCCATAGATACATAGGGAAGCGTACACGCCATCGCCGCCATATAATTCTCTATATTATGGTCACCCGGAAGAAGAATATCCTTAGTAGAAAATGCCTTTTTCTTTTCTCCATTTACCATTGTGTATATGGAATCGTCATCACAAAACACATAGTCAACAAGGGGAAGAACCGTTGAAGGTGCGCCTTTTCTGGAAAAATAGCATAGCTGCCCTCTTCTTTCTCCGGACATACCCTTGGTGATTTCATTATCCAAATTCAAAACCAACCGTCCGTCGTAGCCCTGATTTACGAAAATATTTTTCTTGGCATCTATATATTCCTGATAATCCTTATGGACATCCAAATGATTTGGGGTCACATTCGTAACAACAGAAATATCTGCACTTTTTTTCATGGTGGATAGTTGAAAAGAGGACAATTCCAACACCACCATGTCGCCCTCTCCTACCTTCTCAATCTGATCTAAAAGCGGAAATCCAATATTTCCGCCTAAAAACACACGATACCCTGCCTCCTGCAAAAACAAGGAAACTAAGGTAGTGGTGGTGGTTTTTCCGTCACTCCCTGTAATCCCGAAGATTTTCGCCGGACATAATTCCATAAAAAGCTGCAATTCAGAGGTCAGAATACTCCCCTTTTCTACCGCCTTTTGAAGCTCCGGCACATCAAAGCGCATCTTAGGCGTTCTGAAAATATAGGTGTAATCATTCTCTTCTAAAGCCGAAAGATACGATTCTCCGCACGACCAATGCAGATGAATCCCCTCCCCTTCAAAATCCGATTTGGTTTTGGATAAAACCGGATCATCTTCGGGAAGCGCGTCAAAAGCTGTGATTTTGGCACCTAATTTATATATATATCGAATCAAAGGGCGGTTAGAAATCCCGACACCCATAACAGCAACATGAGCACCTTTGATTTTCGAATAAAATTCTTTTACCTTCGAGTTGCTTTGCATAAGACGTCTCCTTACAAATGAAAAACTTTTCTGCATTCGACAATATCATATTCTTTTCATACGGGCAAGTCATCCGTATGTGTTTTAATTTTCCCTACATTTGACAAAAAATTTTTCGAATGTTATATCTATCAGCGTGTGTTTCGTTTTTTAACGCAGATAATGAGGTATATAATGACTCCTAAAAAATCACTATCCGGTTCTATGACATCCGGTAATCCCTTTCGGCTTATTCTATTATTTTCGCTTCCACTGATTGCGGGAAATGCTCTCCAGCAGGTCTACAACATGGCGGATAGTATCATTGTCGGAAATTATGTCGGTTCCACCGCGTTGGTTGCCGTTGGCGGTGCTTTTCCGATTATCTTTATTATGTCGAGCCTTTTTATGGGACTTGGAATAGGCTCCATGGTCATGGTCAGCCAGTTTTATGGCGCAGAGGATTTCGATAATCTGCGGAAAACCATTGATACCATCTACACCTTTCTTATTTGCGCCGGTATTCCCATTTCCATCATCAGTGCCCTCTGCACCAACCCGATTTTGGATTTGATGAGTGTTCCCGAGGATGCGCGAAGCGAAGCTTATATTTACTTGATTATTGTACTTTCCGGGCTCTTGGGAAGCCTTGGCTACAACGCAAACACCGGTATTTTGCAAGGCGTCGGAGATTCAAAAACGCCTCTTATCCTTCTGGCACTGGCGTGTCTACTGGATAACGGACTCAATCTCCTTTTCGTTCTTGTCTTTAAGATGGGGGTTGCCGGAGCCGCGCTATCAACCGTTATCGGGCAAATGGCAAGCTGGATATTCGGAATTTTCTTCATAAACAAAAGATATCCTATGCTTAAAATACGTCCGTTTTCTTTTCGATTTCATAAAGCTGCGTTTTATCAGATTATGAAGCTTGGCTTACCGGCAGGTATTCAAAACGCTTTGATTGGCATTGCGACTCTTTTATTGACCCGGCTTACCAATTTACAAGGGTCTGTTTTTGCCGCAGGAATCAGCGGCGCAAATAAGCTGGATACCTTTGCCTTCTTACCGATTGTGAGCTTCTCCACGGCGGCGACTGCTTTTACAGGACAAAATATTGGTGCCGGAAAGGTAGAGCGCGTAAAGCAAGGTGTGCGAGCCACCATCATTATCAGTCTATGCTTTTCCGCCTTGAGCCTTCTGGTTATCCCCTTTGGTCCACAGCTATTAAGAATGTTCACGCCGGAAAAAGATGTTATTGAAAGCGGTATGGTCTTTCTTCGGACGGTTATGCCCTTTTACTTCCTTTTGGGGATACTATATATCCTAAACAGTGTCATCCGCGGAAGCGGAGAGTCCATTATTCCCATGATAACCGTCCTCATTGGCGTATGCGTGGTTCGTCTCCCGATTGCACATCTTATTGAGCATTATTGGGGTGCCGAATATATGTTCTATTCCTACGCCATTGGATGGATATGCAGCCTTTCTATCGTCATCCCCTATTACCTTTCGGGGAAATGGAAAGGAAAGGGCATCACCGCCTTATCACAAGCCATGAATGCGGCGGATATGGGCGATGGCGTGATGTGATTCTATTTCGTTTTTGTAAAAAAAGACGCATCTGTCATGACATAGCTATCGACCGAGGACACAATCGCGCCATCCTTTTCACTTTCCTCACGAGCCTTCATCCATTCCGGGTCATTTCGAAACGAATCCCAAAGTGAGATTCTTTTTTCCTCGCTCTCAAATTCACAGACATAATAAATCGTCTCATTTCCCTTGGCATCTATCCAGAAATCGGATACCTTGATTCCGTGCTTTTCGAAAAGTCGGAGGGTATGATCCTTGAAGCGGTTACAAATATTTTCCATCTTACCGGAATTCATGTGATAAATACGTAGTTCGTAAACCATAAATACAAAGCTCCTTTATACAAATTTTGCAATATCTTCCATGCTTTTTCTGTCCTTTTTCCGAATCTTATCATCCGCCGGATACCCCACCGCAATCAGTGCGGCAAATTGCTTATCCGTAGGAATGGAAAGAATTTCGCAGAGCTTTACACGGTCATATATACCAATAATGCAGGTTCCCAAATCTTGTGATTGTGCTTCCAAGCAAATCTGCACAATCGCACCGCCTAAATCCCATTTGGCAAAATACTGACTATCTATGATTCCGCTTATTGTAGAACGCAAAAAAGCGTGCTCCTCCAAAACAACAATAAAAGCTTTTGCCTTCGATAAAAACGGATTGAAGCCTAATTGCTGCCCGCATTTTGCAACCTCGGATACTACCTCCTCTGATTCTGCTACAACAAAGCTCCATGGCTGAGAATTGCAGGCAGAGGGTGCAAGACGTCCTGCCTCCAAGCACTTTAGAAGCTTTTCATGCTCAACAGGTTTATCGGAAAAATTACGGCAGCTTTGGCGAGCTTTCGCCAATTCCAAAAAATCATTCATGTTTTTCCTCCTTACTATCGTCAAGGTGTTATTTATATTTACTATAGCAGTTTTTAGGGGAAATGCCTATGAGATTAGTCTTTTTATTTCTTACTTAAGATTGACACTATCATCAACAAATGAATATAATTAAATAAAATATTAAAATTATTTTATAAACAATAGGAGAAATAGATGAAGAAAATAAAATTTTTGAGTGTTTTTATGGTTTTATGCCTGCTGATTCCAATCGTAGGATGCAAAAGAGTTTCTAAAAAAGCGGATGTATCGAATTCAAGTCTTCTTACCGAGGATTGGTCTTCATTCAAAATTGAAATAGATAGTGATGTATATACATTTCCCATGTCCTATGAGGAATTTACGTCTTTTGGCTTGACATATGACGAAGATGAAAATATCATGCTTGACTCTATGGAGCGAATTCATACGAAATGGTTTCGAAATGAAAAAATAGTTGCATTAACTTCTATTACTAATTTAGAAAATGATGTGCTATCTATAAAAGATTGTTACATTAACGAAATTCGTATCGATTCTCAAATGATTTCGTATTTCGTCGAAAATCCTGATGATATACAGATTATTTTACCTTGTGGTATCATGCTTGGAACTTCCACTTCCGATGATGTTCGTGCCGCCTATGGTATGCCAAGCGATGTCATGATGATTGATGCAAGGGAGTACCTTACCTATCAATTGAATTATGAGAGTTATATTCGTCTTTCTTTTGAAGAGAATACCCAAATCCTTGAGGGTATAACTATAAGAAATTCCACTATTTCAATTGAATCTCCTCCTATAGAAGAAAAAGGCGAATTTTCAGAAATTGACAATAAGTATGCCCCTCCGGATGCCATGAGTACTCAATTTGCTGATTGGATAATTGATTTCGCAGGAGATATGTACCATCTCCCCGCCCCTGTTTCTGCTTTCACGGAAAATGGTTGGGTGATTGACCAAGCCGAATCTGATTTGGAGATAAAGGGTCGCGACAGCGGATTGCTTCTTATACGAAAAAATAATCAATATATCAGAACTACTGTTCAAAATTATACCGAAGATGCGATGAGTATATCCAATTGTTTTGTTACAACCATAAGAGTATATTCAACTGACAGTAATTTACCATTGATTTTTCCAAGAGGTATCACTGTCGGTATGCAAAAGGACGATGTACAAGAACTTCTTAAGGATATTGAATATGTGGATGAGGAAGTTCTCACAACGAGAATATACTATATTTATCCAATAGGAGAAAAGAATCCGGGACATTATGCAATTATGATTGATGATGAAACAGACCTTGTAGTTTCCATGGAAGTGTCCTATTGTCCATCGTATGATGATTTCACAAATCAATAACGGAAAAATATCTGAAACTAAAAAATATCTGCCAAGTAAAGCGCACATATAGTGCGTCAAACAAGGCAGATATTTTTTTCCTTATGATTTCTTCTTCAATGACCTTCTTATCAAAAATACAAAAAAGCAAGTACCAACGATAAAGACAAGTGAAAAGAGTACAACAACACCAAATCCAATCAGCGCGCTGATATCAAAACTCGATGACAAACGAGAAGCCGACATATTATTTTCATAGGGTATCCCCTTATCATCCCGATAAAGAGCGCCTCTCATGCGTAGATTCGTATTGCTCGAAAAGAACCAGGACGGGTCTGGACGTTCTAAGACAACACCCTCCGGTGCTTTATCATAAATCATAACATTCATAATATTGTCGCAAAGAAGGCTTAGGCTATCTGTATCAAATATATCCGAGCAACCAGAATACGCCAGTGCATTTTGAAAATACATGGAGCAGTGCAATCCGGAAAGAGTAAGATAGGTGTCTACGCCAAACTCCCAGTCAACAAGGCTCTGCATCCAAATGTCAAAGGATACCAAGCCGGATACTACATAACTCACAGAATACATAGGAACCGTCACTAAATGGGTGAAGGTTGTCCAATCATAGAAGGATTCGTTAGGATCCTCTCCGTATTCCGCTATTAATTTTTTTGAAAGCGCGTCAATTTCTTCAATCGTTATATCGGGAGAAGAGTATATGGCTACTTCTAATTCAGCGATATACGAATAGGTAATAATCGGAGAAAGCATCTCATACACCAATTTGAAAAGAAATGCGTCTGCATCTTCCCCATACATATCTTCATAAAAATGAGAAAAAAGCATCTCATGACCCTGAGAATGAACCTCAAAAAGGTCATACACAGAGGAGGAAAAAGCATTGATAGAGGAATCAAAATACTCCTGTGCAAAGTGTCCGAATTCATGAATCAACGTCGAAACATCAAAATAATCCCGATATGGTGTTTCGAATATATAACCAGAATTCCATTGCGGCAATCCAATCATAAAGGAAGATCCGGACTTTGTATCACTTTGCTCTAAATCATACAGCTCATTTCTTACCATATAATCCCAAGCTTCCTTATATTCGGAAGAAATCTCTTCGATATATTTTCCAACAAACTCAATAGGGTCTTTTTTCATGGAGGACTGGACAGTATAGACCTGCATATACTTCTCACCCGCATATTCATACACGATTTCATTGTATAGAGGGACTACATATTTTTTCACATTATCAAAAAGCGTTTGCATTTGCTCTAAGTCATAATCTCTTGCATAAGAATTGGCGCTTTCCATACTCGCATAGTTATCATAATCATTGGATACGGCGAACGCGTGCCGAAGGGAAAGCAGCTCCATAAAAACAGCCGCAACCTCAGCGTGCCTTTTTTCATTTCCAATACTATCATCGTTAGCAAGAACATAATATTCCTGCACAAGTGTATTTTCCGCTTCGTAAAAAGCCTTATCTTCCTCACTCAAGCCTTCATAATCATAAAAATGATACGATAGTCCCTCTCCTATATAGGCAGCAAATATATTGCTATAATGCTCTGAATTCAAAATAAAAGACATTGTACGATAAAAATCATCATATATATCCTTCCGTAAGGACGAAATAATCAAATCCTCACTTTGAATATCCTCATCAAAAACATTTTGGTGATACCGTATATTGTTTAGAGCGGAAAGCGTACTAACCCGATCCGTTTGTGAAAGCATAAATTCATAAAGCTCAATAATTTCTATTTCATTTCCCAGGGAAAGACAAAGCTCCTCAATGCGATTCTTTGCTTCATAGAATGCAGTCGAATCATAACGCTCATATACCATATCCCTATAATGTACATCCTCATGAGGATAGTCATTGAAAAAATCAGTCTCTCTCGCGAACAAAGAGGAGGGAAAAATTGAAAACAGTAAAAAAATCACTAATCCTAAAGATAATACACTTCTTCTAACACTTCTTTTCATGTACATTCTTTCCTTTGCAAGTATTTTATAAATATCATATTCTTATTATTTTATTATACCCGTAAAAAATCGCGAAGGGAATGTATTCTTTTGAAAAAATGACAATTTTGATACAAATCAATGTAGACAAAAGGATACATATTTACTACGCTACTATGTATTAATCCAGTATATTTGTGAGGTAATCGGTGAAGAGAAAGTCTGTTCGAATCGGAATTATCATTGGTGTCGCGCTTCTTTTTTTGACGTTTGCGGCTGGGGGCGGTTATGCGGGCCGCCATCTTTACATTAAAAATATCGGTATACATATCTATCCTCAAAAGGATTGTGTTCCCTATGATGTAGCCCATTATTTGCAAAATGACGCGGCTTGGAAAAATGAATCGATTGGATATTCAAGCTATTCTATGGGCGGTTCCGGCTGCCTTATTTCAAGTGCCGCCATTTCTATGGAAGCGTTGGGGATCTCCATAACACCAAAGGAGCTTAATGACCGGTTGACAGCGGTTGACGGGTACGAGGGTGCGGATTTGCTTTGGTATAAGATATCGGAAGCAGTCCCCGGTGTTCAGTATCGCTATAGCCGATTCTTTTCAGGAAAAACTATTGACAGCGACCTTGCCGCCGGATTTCTCCCTATTGTGGAGGTTTCGTATTATAAAACCGGCGTGAAGCATTGGGTCTTAATTATTGGAGCAAAAAACGGCGAGTATCTTATTTCCGACCCCTTGAATCCTGAAAAAGCTCCTATGCCTCTCTCCACGCACGGAAAAGTATATGCGTATAGAGTTCTTTATTTGGAAGAAGATTGATTTTTTATAGTACTTGTATGATATAATTTTTTTGTTTACCATCTTCAATATATAAGCAAAGGAATATATCTAAATGAAAATCAATTTCGGAAAATCTCAAGTGCGAAGAATAGCCAAAAACACAATACTCCAATCCTTAGTCTTTTGTGTGATTATCATTTCGATTTATTTGTTTTTCTTCCCAAGCTTTATGAATTTATTCGGAAAGCCTGTTTCTCTTTCTGTAGAAAATGATTTGGAAAAGCTTTTCAACTCAAAAAATCCCTATGTAGAAATGAAGGTCAGCGAATATTATGACAGCGGCTATGTCCATACAAAAGACAGAAAAGACATTCACAATTATTTTTATTTCGAATACAAGGATGTTTTTTATCTTTGCAAAACCTCCACAAAGTTAGAGGATGAAGTCTACCAAAATTATCTTGTGTCCGGAAGAATTATTGTACCATCAGACATTGATAAGCAAGTTTTGAACGCGTTTATTGGCGATTCTGCAAAATATTATGGGACTACTCCTGAAAAAATGGAAAGCTTCTTTTCCCCTTATATGATTGATACCACAGCAAACAGAACCGGCGCACAGATATTGAGTGCCGTCACCTTTTTAGGAATACTCCTTCTTTTGGTTCGCATTCTTTTGCAGATTTATTATTTCATTAATTATGAAAAACACAAAGCCTTTAGAAGGCTCTCCGCCTTCTCTTCCCTCGGTAATGCTTCCGAAGTAAATGACGCCATTTCAAAAGCGATAAGCTATGAGTCACCCGTATACAAAATCGGCGATCTCGTATTATATAGAGATTGGATAATAAGAAAAAAGTTTTCCTCCCTTACGGTAAAAAGCTCCGGGGATTTGGTATGGGTATATAAATCTATCACACAACACAGGATGAACGGTATCCCAACCGGAAAGTCATTTTCCATTGTGTTTTCCTTCAGTGACAGAAGACAGGAAACCGTTCCGGCAGGGAAAAATCAGATTGATGAAATCCTTGCTTCCTTGAAGAAGGATTTCCCCAGTGCCATTTACGGCTACTCAAGTGATTTGGAAGCGATTTACAAAGGAGATATGCAAAGATTTATTTCTCTTTTACCGTCCTCCTCCGATAACCCTCCGTCATGAACCGGTGGACTTGTATCTTCTTAGACCGAAACGCCAGAAGCCGTATGCCGGGAAAATGAATAAAAGACTTATAAGGGGTGTCAGCATATAAGCGACACCCTTTTCCATGTCCAGAAGATACAAAAGCGGATAATACTGAATGAGCGCAATGGGTATGATAAACGTCAAAAACCAAAGCACCTCTTTTCCGTATACAGAAAAAGGGTAGCGTCCGAATTCTCTGGTACCGTCTACGAAAATATTGGTAAATTCCAAGCCTTCAATGGTAAAAAAAGAAATCCCAGCCCGCAGCAAAAAAAGTAAAAAGAAAAGAATCCCCCCGCAAGTAATCATAAGAAATAGAGTGAAAATTTTCCCTGCTGTCCACTCGATGCCACTTCTCGGAAGTGCGTAGATAAGTACAAGAATCGCCTGTAAAAGTCTCCCTGCGCGTGATATTTCCATTTTCGAAGCAACAACGAGAAATACTTCCCATCTCGGTCTGACTAACATTCGGTCGAATTCTCCATTTCCAATCATATTCGGGAACAAATCAAAGCCACGTCCAAAAGCTTCCGCCAAGGAGCTTGCCAAAAGAACAATAGAAAAGCAAAGTAAAACCTGCGGAAAGGTAAAATCATTCACCTCACGGAAATTGATAAAAATAAACAACAACCCTAAAAAGGCAGTAAAGGACACCAAAAATTGTCCTAATGTCATGAATATAAGAGATACCTTATACTGCATTTGGCTCTTAATATGTATAGAAATATATTTCAAATATAATTTCAAATTAACCTCCATTTCACGCTCTGCGGCGTCATAAAATCCTCTTTTCAAGTGAATTAATTTTCTTCGGAATCGCCTCCGCAGGGAGCAAAAGTGATATCTAAGGACAAGCGGCCTTCGAAAAAGCTGATGCCTCTTAACCGCCCTGTACTATCACTTTTCGAAGTGCTTTTTTCATAAAAAGCTTCCCGAGAAAAACCAAAACAACGATCCATGCAATTTGAAGTCCCATTTTTTCCACAATTTCGAAACCGGAAATATTTCCGTTATAGATACGAAGCGGAATATTTTGTACAGCGCCGAAGGGTAAGAATTCCGCGATGGTGCGAAACGGCTCCGGGAAAAATGGAATAGGAATAATGCCGCCCGAAAGAAATTCAATAAGAACTATGGACATAATCCTTATTCCTGTCGGAGAAAGCGTGTAAATAACGGAAATATATACAAATTGTAAAATTGCTATGATGACACAAAGGCTAAGAGACACAGAAAGTAAAAACAAAAGCAAGTGAAAAGGACTGGAGGGCA